>JGI24707J26582_10000371_pt1 | contig 34428 bp, 27 predicted proteins | sample BioPla1DNA1_FD_26582 | JGI IMG/M metagenome (IMG submission 26582)
AAGTGGTTTACCACCATTAATTATCATGCCATCATCAGTAGCTATAATATCAGCACCCATTGCTGATAAATTATCTACCATTACATCGATACGATTGGATTCTTTTACTTTAAGTTCAGTGGCATCCTTTATTACTGTTTTACCCTTAGCGAAGCAGGCAATAACTGCAATTATAGGTATTTCATCTATTAAGCTAGGTATAATATGGCCACTAATTTCAATGCCCTTAAGTTTGCTGTGGCTGACCACCAAATCAGCTACTGGTTCGCCACCTTGATCGATTATATTTTCTAATCTAATCTTAGCCCCCATACTTTTACATACTTTAATTATTCCGTCCCTAGTAGGGTTGATACCAACATTTTTAATTCTAATTTCTGAATTCGGTACTATAAGACCAGCGGCAATGAAATATGCAGCAGAGGATATATCTCCGGGAACATTTATCTTCCTTCCTGTTAATACAGGGGCTGGATCAATAGTAACTGTATTACCTTTAGTAAGGAGACTGGCACCAAATTCCTTTAGCATAAGTTCGGTATGATTTCTAGATAAAGCAGGCTCAGTTACAGTAGTTGCTTTATCAGCATAAAGACCTGCCAGAAGTACGCAGGATTTTACTTGGGCAGATGCTACAGGAGAATTATAGTGAATACCTTTTAATTTAGTTGCTTGAGTATGAGAGTGCCCGTAGGTGGGATTTATTATGAAGGGGGCACAATCGTTGCCATGGATACTTTTTATATCCACACCCATCTTGCCTAAGGGAGTCATAATTCTATCCATGGGTCTTTTTTGTATGGACTCATCTCCCGTAATGGTTACAGGAAAGTTTTGACCACTTAATATTCCGGATATAAGCCTCATCGTTGTACCGCTGTTACCTACATCCAGCACATCTTTTGGTTTAAATAAACCATGTAACCCTTTTCCTTTAACAATAACGGAAGCGGCAGCTGTGTCATTAAATATATCTATGCCCATTTGACGAAAGCAGTTTATGGTAGATAGGCAGTCCGCCCCTTGCAGAAAATTAGTGATCTCAGTTGTTCCATTGGCTATGGCACCAATCATAACAGCACGATGGGATATTGATTTGTCTCCTGGAATAGTTATATCACCTTTCAGGGGGCCTTTTTTATTAAATATCATTAATTTCCTCCTAGTTTATCTTTTATAAATATTATAATTATTCATTTCAAGTAAGCTAATGGCGCAAGATAAACCATTATCATCATAGAACTCGATTCGTAGAACACCTTCCTCAAATTCCCTGTTATGAATTATTCCGATATTCTTAATGCTAATTTGGTTTGCTGCCAACAAGGTAGCAATACTAGCAATAGAACCAGCCTCATCAACTATGTCAATATATAATTCATAGGTTTTCTTCATAAGGCCAATTGACTTATTTGGGATTGAATTACGGTATTCTCCGGCTTCATCAAACATATTATATAAGTAACTCCCATCCATATTGGAAAGGGCATCTGAAGCTTCCTTAAGGGTTTCAATATATCTATCTAAAAGTTTTTTAATACATTTGGCATTGGATAAAGAGATGTTTTGCCACACAGTGGGGGAGGAGGAGGCAATCCTTGTAATATCCTTAAAACCTCCAGCAGCTAATGCCCGCATATGCTCCTTACTATCATCGGATTCCTTCACCAGATTTACCAGTTGAGCAGCAATTATATGGGGAACATGACTTATGGCAGCAGTTATTATATCATGTTCAGTGGCATCTAATATAACAGGTATAGATCCCATGGTCTTAACTAATTCTAGCATCACTTCAACCATAGAGGGACTTACCTCTTTGGTTGGAGTTAAAATATAATAAGCATTTTCCAGCAACATGGAATAAGAATTTTGATAGCCGGTTTTTTCTGAACCAGTCATAGGATGACCTCCTATAAACTGCTTGCCTAAACCTAATTCTTCTACCTTATTATGTATATTGCCTTTAACACTGCCGACATCAGTTATAATACAATCAGGGTTTAGAATCTCTTTTAATATAGGTAGATAGTCTATATTAGCAAGAACCGGTGCACATAGAAATACCACCTGGCAATCACTAAAATCATCTTTTAATGAACTAGTGATATTGTCTAGAATGCCTTCTGATTTAGCCTGGACTAAGTCATTATGTGCCTCTGATGTATTTAACGAATTGGTATAATCATAAGCAATCAGATGCACATTATTGTTCTTCTTTAGAGCTTTTGCTATGGATCCACCAATTAATCCAAAACCTATAAAACCTATTTTTTTATTATTCATACTATAACCACACTTTCATTATGTTGCAAGATGCATATTAGGCAAGATGCCATATATCTAATAAATTAACTGACATGAACTTAGTCCGATAAATTAGTATTTTAATTATAGTCTTTTTCCCATATATGCTACCAGTGGTCTAATTTCTTCTGTTAACTCTTCAAATTGTTTAAATGTTAATGATTGTGGACCGTCAGATAGTGCACAGGAGGGATTAGGATGGGTTTCTATCATTAAACCGTCAGCGCCTACAGCAACAGCAGCTTTTGCCAAGGGTTTTATATATGTTCTAACACCGGTTGCATGGCTTGGATCTATAATAATAGGAAGATGGCTTTTTTCTTTAATAACTGGTACAGCACTGATGTCCAGTGTATTACGGGTGGCAGTTTCAAAGGTACGAATCCCTCTTTCACATAGAACTACATTAGGGTTACCTTCTGCCAGAATATATTCCGCAGCATTAAGCCATTCCTCGATTGTAGCAGATAGACCTCTTTTTAATAGTACAGGAAGACCAGATTTTCCAGCTTCTTTTAATAGGAAGAAATTCTGCATATTTCTTGCCCCTATTTGTATCATATCTACATATTTTACAGCTGCCTCTATGGCATCTAGACTGGTTACTTCGCAGATTACAGGTAAACCTGTTTCCTCTCTGGCTTTTTTCATATATCTTAAGCCTTCTTCCTCTAGTCCTTGAAAGGAGTAAGGTGAGGTTCTAGGTTTATATGCACCACCACGAAGTATTTGAGCACCTGATTTTTTGATGGCATGGGCTGTCTGCAATAATTGCTCTTCACTTTCAACAGCACAGGGACCAGACATAATTACCAGATTGTTACCACCAATTATAACATCACCCACCTTAATTTGGGTAGGTTCAGGATGAAACTTCTTGTTAGCTAATTTATAGCTTTCAGTGACGGATACAATTTTGTCCACATCCTCATATATTTCTAAGTTTTGATCTTGTAACAGGGCTTTGTCACCTACCACACCAATGATTGTGATTTCTTTTCCTTTTGAAAGATGGGCATTTAAGCCTTTGGCTTCAATAACATTTATAATATTTTGTATTGATTGTTCTTTAGCTTTAGGTTTCATTACGATAATCATATTATAACTCCATTCTACATAAATTTTTAAAAATAATATATTGGATTAAGCTTTATTTGATTTCTATTCTTGCTTTGCAATTATACGCTGTTTATATTTTTATGTCAATACTCTATTGCGTTAAAGTTTAAATGTTTAAAGCGTTACAGTTTAAAGCGTAAAAGAATGCTATGCATTTTGACTGAATATATTAAGTAAAACATTAAATGTTATAACAAATGATTGACTAATATGTAGATTTTTCATAAAACTATTGTAAAGTTGCTATCAATTTAGTAAAATAAATTAACAGGTTTTATTTGGATTTACTAAACTTCTCAACATACCTTACATCAAAACCTGCTAATATGCTAGTACTACTATAATATGAATTGGAGGAATATGTATGAAGGTTTATACTTCGGAAAAGATTCGCAATATCGCTTTGTTAGGCCACGGTGGCTGTGGCAAGACTACCTTAGTCGAAGCCATGGCGTACACAACTGGTATACTCAAACGTCAAGGAAGAGTAGAAGAAGGAAATACAATTAGTGATTATGACAAAGAAGAACAGAAGAGATTATTCTCCATTAACACCTCAGTAGTTCCAATTATATGGGAAGACACCAAGATAAATTTCTTGGATACACCAGGTTATTTTGATTTTGTTGGTGAAGTAGAAGCTGCATTGTCAGTAGCAGATGCGGCAGTTATAGTAGTTTCAGCAAAGGCTGGAGTAGAAGTCGGAACGATAAAAGCTTGGGAATATTGTGAAAAATATAATTTACCAAGGATGTTTTATGTATCTGATATGGATGATGATAATGCAAGTTTTCGTAAGGTTGTTGAGCATTTAACTGAGCTTTATGGTAAAAAGATTGCCCCCTTCCATACCCCTATTAGGGAAAATGGAAAATTCGTTGGATTTGTCAATGTTGTTAAGATGGCAGGTAGAAGATTCACTGATGGTAGTAATTATGTAGAATGTGAAATTCCTGATTATAGTCAAGAAAATCTTTCTGAGTTCAGAGAAATATTGTTGGAAGCTGTTGCTGAAACCAGTGAAGAACTTTTGGAGAAGTATTTTTCTGGTGAAGAATTTACCCAACAAGAAATTTCCTCCGCCCTTAGAAATAATGTTATAGATGGATCAATTGTACCTATATTAATGGGATCTAGCGTTAATGCTCAAGGGACTACAATGTTGCTACAGGCTATTGTAAAATACTTCCCAGATCCTACTAGGAATAGTAAAACTGGCAAGAATTTAAAGACTGACGAAGTTTTTGAAGCTAACTATGATTCAAGTAAACCTTTTTCTGCAATGGTATTTAAAACTATAGCAGATCCATTTATCGGTAAATTCTCCCTGTTTAAAATTTGCTCAGGAGTTATCAAGTCTGATTCTGTAATATACAATGCTGAGAGAGACACTGAAGAGAAAGTCAATAGATTATATGTCTTAAGAGGTAAGGAGCAGATAGAAGTTAGTGAGCTTCATGCTGGTGATATTGGAGCTTTAGGGAAACTATCCGATACCTTAACCAGCGATACTTTATCTACTAAGGCAGTACCAGTGATGTATGATAAGATAGAATTACCTCAGCCTTATACTTATATGAGATTTAAAACAAAAAATAAGGGTGATGATGATAAAGTCTCCCAGTCTTTGGCCAAACTATTGGAAGAAGACCCAACATTAAGGGTTGTCAATGATAAGGAAAATAGACAGACCTTGCTCTATGGAATTGGCGATCAACAGATCGAAGTTACTGTCAGTAAACTATTATCTAAGTTTAAAGTTGACATCAATATAATGAAACCTAGAATACCATATCGGGAAACAATTCGTAAAGAGGTAAGGGTACAGGGTAAACATAAGAAACAATCAGGTGGCCATGGACAATATGGTGATGTTCATATCATATTTGAACCCTCTGGTGACTTAGAAACTCCTTTTGTATTTGAAGAAAAAATATTTGGTGGTGCTGTTCCTAAGAACTATTTCCCAGCAGTTGAAAAGGGATTAGCTGAAAGCGTTCAAAAGGGACCTCTGGCGGGATATCCTGTTGTAGGATTAAAAGCTACTTTAGTAGATGGTTCTTATCATCCAGTGGATTCTTCTGAGATGGCCTTTAAACTAGCCACTATCTTAGCTTTCAAACAAGGATTTATGAAAGCTTCACCAGTACTACTAGAGCCAATCGTTTCATTAAAAGTAGTAATACCAGATAAATTCACTGGAGATGTAATGGGAGATTTAAATAAACGTCGCGGTAGAGTTCTTGGTATGAATCCAGTTCATGGCGGTAAACAAGAGATACTAGCAGATGTTCCATTATCAGAACTGTTTGGATATTCTACTGATCTTAGATCCATGACCGGTGGTATAGGTGACTACTCTTATGAATTTGCAAGATATGAGCAGGCACCATCAGATATCCAGCAAAAGGTTATAGAAGAGAATGCTTTGGAAGAAGCGGCTGAAGCTTAGTTAGAAACTATTATTTAGACTTTTAAAATACTAGATATAAGTATCACTCCTATTGGCATAATGAAAACCATGCATAATAGGAGTGATTCATATTTTAGCTAGTTAAATACTTACAATAATGGGAATAATAATCAATAAGAAAATACTAATGAACTTCATAAGATTATATAATAAAAAGAAGACTTGAAAATATATCTTTCTTCCTATATTATTAACTAGTAATTGCTTGATGTAAATATTGGTACGACAAGGATTACAGATTTACAAATCTATATCATTACTTATGAATTTCAATGTATTTCATACTATTTCTTGCTAATATATTGTTGGGTAATGGTGATAAAGAAATTGTATAAAATATATTGCAGATTACAANCATATTTTGTAAATGAAAAGGAGAGTATTTTATGGAAAAATTCTTCAAGCTTAAGGAAAATGGCACCAATGTATCTACAGAGTTTTTAGCTGGTCTCACAACATTCTTTGCCATGGCTTATATCATCTTTGTTAACCCTGCTATGTTATCACAAACAGGTATGCCTCAAGGTGCAGTGTTTCTAGCAACTATTATAGCTTCAATTGTAGGTACCTTGGTAATGGGACTTTTCGCTAATGTTCCTTATGCTCAGGCGCCTGGAATGGGATTAAATGCATTCTTTACCTTTACTGTTGTATTTCAATTAGGCTTCACATGGGAACAAGCTTTAGCAATGGTTTTCATATGTGGTGTTGTTAATGTTCTTATAACAGTAACTAAAGTTCGTAAATTAATTATTAAATCAATACCAGAGAGTCTTCAAAATGCAATTAGTGGCGGTATTGGTATTTTCATAGGATACTTAGGAATTAAGAGTGCTGGATTACTTTCCTTTACATCTGACCCTGGTACTTATTTAGCTTTAGACAGTGGTACAGTTGTAGCAGATAGTTCAGCTGTTCCAGCTCTAGTGGCTTTCAATAATCCTGGAGTGTTATTAGGCTTAATAGGTATTACTATTACAATAATTCTATTAGTTCTGAATGTAAAAGGCGCGATTATGATAGGTATTGTATTAACAACACTTATCGGTATCCCTATGAAAGTTACAGATTTAAATTTAGGAGAAAGTATTAGTTTAGCTGAATCATTTAGTCAATTAGGAGAAACTTTTGGTGCAGCTTTTGGTTCAAAGGGATTACTTTCCTTATTTAGTGATCCTGCTAAAATTCCTTTGGTTCTAATGACAATATTTGCTTTCAGTTTATCTGATACATTTGATACCATTGGTACATTTATCGGAACAGGTAGAAGATCTGGTATTTTCGATGAAGCAGATGAAAGAGCATTGGAAGAAAGTTCAGGTTTTAAGTCTAAGATGGACAAGGCTTTATTTGCGGACTCTATAGCGACTTCTATCGGTGCAATTTTTGGTACATCCAATACCACAACTTATGTAGAGAGTGCTGCTGGTATAGGTGCTGGTGGACGTACAGGTTTAACATCTGTAGTAACAGCTTTATGTTTCTTAGTAAGTATGTTCCTAGCTCCAGTAATTAGTATTGTTCCTGCACAGGCAACAGCTCCTGCTCTTGTAGCTGTAGGTATTATGATGTTAGCATCATTTAAAGATATCAAATGGTTAGATTTTGATGTGGCAGTTCCTGCTTTCTTTGCTTCTATATTTATGGGACTTGCTTATAGTATATCCAACGGTATTGCCTTTGGTTTTATATACTACATCATAGTTAAGCTAGTTAAAGGTGAAGGAAAAGATATTAATCCAGTATTATGGGTATCAACTCTTCTGTTTGTACTAAACTTTGTGATAATGGCATTTCTGTAATAATGACAATATATCAAGACCTTTAAGAGAACGGCTCTTAAATGAGATAACAAGTTAGACTTATATCCCCCTAAGTAGACAAGGTAATTAACCTTGTCTACTTAAGGGGGATTTTTTAATTGACAAAAACTACTATATACTATAAAATTCCACATAAAGAAATTAATGTTATTAATATCATACAGTCTGGAGATATTTCATATAAGTATTAAATGATTATAGAAAAGAGGATGTAGCATGAAGACAAGAACTAAAAATATANGTATGTTACTTATAGGGATAATTATTATTTTCCAAGCTGTGCTTTTAGCAGGATGTAATAAAAAAGTGACAACTGATCCCAATAGTGAAAGCGATAGAACTTCTGATGAAAGTACTTTAACTTTAGCCATGATTAATGAACCTACTGGTTTTGATCCTTTCATAGCTGATTCGGCAGACACAAGAAGCATTCTGTTTAATATATTCGAAGGATTAGTTAAGCCCACCGCAGATGGAGGACTTACGCCAGCTGTTGCAGAAGATTATAAAATTTCAGATGATGCAACCACCTATACATTTATTTTAAGAAGTGGAATTAAATTTCATAACGGAAATCCAGTTACATTAGATGATGTGATTTATTCGGTCAATCAGGCAATCGAAGCTAAGATAAGTGGTTATGAGAATATTTCGGCAGTTGAGCCAGTTGATGACAAGACAATAAAGATACAATTAAAAGAAGCTGATAATGAATTCTTACCATATCTAACTACAGCCATCGTACCCAAAGATTATACTGAGCAGGCAACTAAACCAATAGGAACTGGTCCTTATAAAGTTGCATCCTTTACTGAACAACAGTCTTTGGTTTTGATGAAAAATGAATATTACTGGCAAGAAGGACTTCCACATCTTAATAAAGTAGTATATAAATCAGTGGCAGACGGTAATGGGGCTTTACTGGAATTAAAGGCTGGATCGGTTGATATGCTTTCTGTTGAGTATCCTGTAATTCAACAACTAGACCCTAATGAATTTAATATTGTGGAGACATCCTCCAACTCTGTTCAGCTTCTGGCACTAAATAACAATTATGAACCTTTGAAACATATTAAGGTAAGGCAAGCAATTAGCTACGTTGTTGACTGTCAGGAAATAATGGAGACAGTAAATAAAGGTTATGCACAAAGGGCAGCCAGTCCTGTAATACCGGCACTCATTCAACTTTATGACAGTTCTTTAAATGATGCTTATAATAAAGACCTTAATAAAGCGAAAGAGCTTATGAAGGAAGCCGGCTATGAAACAGGCTTTAATTTGAAGATTACCGTACCTTCTATATATCAAGTTCATATTGATACAGCGCAAGTTATATTAAATCAGTTAAAAGAAATTGATATTACTGCAAGCATTGAACTAGTAGATTGGTCTACTTGGTTAAGTAAGGTATATACTGATAGGAACTATGAAGCTACAATTATTTCAGTAGATGGTGCCAATATCTCTGCTAAAAGTTATTTGGGAAGGTATCTTTCTACCTCAAGCAAAAACTTTATTAATTACAGTAGTGCTGAATATGACAAGGTATACAACTTGGCTATTAATGAGCCAGATGAAACTAAACGGATTGATTTATATAAACAGGCCCAAAAGATTCTATCAGAAGATGCAGCAAGTGTTTACATACAGGATATTTCAAGATTATATGCCTTCAGAAAAGGTTTCACAGGATTTGTGAACTATCCACTATATGTCCTAGATCTGTCTACCATAAGAAAGACAAAGTAAGCAGGAAAATTGTTTACTTTTAAATACAATTATTATATTTGGGGATATGTAAATGCAGCGTATATATAGAAAAATTATTGCTTTAATCTCGACACTTTTTATTATATCTATAGTAACTTTTGCAGTGTTTCATGTTATACCAGGAGATCCTGCCATGCAGATCCTTGGTACTGAGGCATCGCCAGAACGCTTAGAATTGTTACGCAAACAATTAGGAATAGATAAAAGTTTGCCTAAGCAGTATATAACTTGGGTTCAAGGAATCGCTAAGGGGGATTTTGGAGAGTCCATAAAATATAGAAAGCCTGTGAGGGATATTATAGTAGACCGGATACCGGTTACTGTAGCTCTTTCAAGTATGGCAATAATATTGATTTTTATTATATCTATTCCGATAAGCGTGTATTCTTGCAAAAAGGAACATACTTTACTTGATGAATGTATCAACGTATTAACAGTATTTTCCGTATCTGTGCCTGGTTTTTTCATGGGAATATTATTTGTATGGGTGTTCGGTCTTCTACTTAGAGCTTTTATACCAGGAGCTTATATAAGTTATCAAGAGAATTTTATGGAGTTTTTAAAATATCTATTTTTTCCGGCACTGGTGATTGCAATACCCAATAGTGCAGTAGTAATAAAATATTTACGTTCCTCTATACAAAATGAAATGAAATTGGATTATGTAAGAACTGCATTTAGCAAAGGGTATTCCGAAAATGCCGTATTGTTTCGACATGTTTTGAAAAATGCCTTAGTCCCCTTGATTTCCCTTTTAGGAATGATAGTAGGAGATGTTTTTTCTGGTAGTATCATTATTGAACAGGTTTTTAATGTACCTGGAATAGGTAAATTACTAATTGCAGCTATAACTGCGAGGGATTATCCTTTAATTCAAACATTGGTTGTAATAATTGCATGCATAGTTGTGTTTTCGAATACTTTGGCTGATATAATACTTCAAATTATTGATCCAAGAATACGTATCGAATAGATTAAACTTTTAAATTAACGGCTAATTCAAATCTGCTATTAAGAATATGTAAGGTGAACATTATGAGGAGAAATATATATTTTATAATTGGTGGGATATTAATTACATTTATCTTTTTATTGCTTGTGATTGGTATATTTTATACCCCCCATGATATTTATGAAATGAATAGCCTGGAAAGCTTTCAGAAACCGTCTATAAAGCACCTAATGGGTACTGATAATATGGGAAGAGATATTCTTAGCCGTATCATGGTAGGATCTCGCTTTACTTTGTTTGTATCTATATGTACTGTGTTAGTAAGTGCAACAGTCGGAAGCGTATTGGGAATGTTAAGCGGTTATATAGGCGGTATAGTAGATGAGTTTGTAATGAGGGTGATGGATGCAATTACTTCCTTTCCGGGAATACTAATTGCCTTGGTAATGGTATCAGTTTTGGATTATGGTAAATTCACTATTATTCCAGCCTTATGTATTATGTTTGTTCCAAGTTTTACTCGTGTTATGCGTAATGGTACCTTGCAATATAAAGAAAGTGAATTTATTAATTATATAAGGGTGTTTGGGGCCTCGGATTTTAGAATTGCCCTTGTACATATTTTACCAAATCTCTTTCCGGTTTTATTATCTTCAGTTATTGTAGGCCTATCTAACGCAATACTAGCAGAATCAAGTATGAGTTACTTAGGGCTGGGGATTCAACCACCGACTCCAAGTTGGGGGCGTATGTTATATGAAGCCCAGGCATTCTTGTTTTCTGCACCATGGTGTTCCCTTGCTCCAGGTATTATGATTTTGATAACAGTGGCAGGCTTCAACTTTATAGGGGAGGGCATTCGTAAAAGGTATAGTTAGGGAGGCTTGTTATGGATGATAGTTTGCTTTGCATAGAAGATTTATCCATAGGAATTAGAAAGGATAAGCAACTTCTATATGCAGTAGAAGAGATAAGCTTTAAAATAAAAGCAGGTGAAATTTTAGGGATAGTAGGTGAATCAGGATGTGGTAAAAGTTTAACTGCCCTTTCTATCCTAGGTTTATTACCGAAAGATGTATCTATAGCTGGAGGCAGTATAGTATTTGATAAAAAAGATATAAGTTCAGTTAAGCGGGCAGAGTTAAATAAGATTCAGGGGGAGGATATTTCTATCATTTTTCAGGATACTATGACCTCCTTAAACCCATTAATGAAAATTGGTAAACAGATTGGTGAAGTATTATTGTTACATAAGAAGATGCCTAGAAAAGAAATAAAGAAAGAGGTATTAGGCATATTAAATAAAGTAGGTATAAAGGAAGCAGAAAGATGCTATAATTCTTATCCTCATCAATTATCTGGAGGTATGCGTCAAAGGGTAGGCATTGCAATGGCTGTTATTTGTAAGCCTAAACTGCTGATAGCTGATGAGCCAACAACAGCATTGGATGTAACCACTCAAGATCAAATTCTAAGATTATTACTTCAAATACATAAAGAATTTAATATGGCCATTCTATTTATTTCCCATGATCTTGGTATCGTAAAGCAATTTTGTGATAGAGTTATAGTTATGTATGCTGGAAAGGTGGTTGAAGATGGAGATGTCAATAGTATTTTTACATATCCTGCCCATGAATATACAAAAGGCCTTATAAGTTCTATTCCAACAAGACATAGCAAAGGTAAAAGGCTTCATTGCATTGAAGGGAAGGTGCCGAATTTAAATGAAAGTAAAGCTGGATGTCCATTTGCTTTACGATGCAAAAAGGCAAGTGATATCTGTTTGGTAGAAAAGCCTCCAAGGATTATATTAGAAAATAACCATAGCGTATGCTGTCATTTTGTAGATATGGAAAGTGAGAAAAAGTGATAGATATTGATAAAATTTTAAAAGTAGAAGAAGTCTCCAATTCTTATAGGAGACGGGGAGTTGGTTTTCAAAAAAAAGATCTAGAGGTTTTGAGCAATATTAATTTTCATATAAATAAGAGGGAGTTTTTCGGATTAGTTGGGGAAAGTGGATGTGGAAAATCTACCTTATGTAAAGCTATTCTAGGCTTGATTGATTATGAAGGTAAAATTACAATCGACAATTTAGATGTTAAAGCAGTTAAGAGGAAAAATATTGCTAGGAAGGTACAGGCTGTGTTTCAAGATCCAATGAGTGCCCTAAATCCGAGAAAGACAATTGGCTTTATGCTTGAAGAACCTTTGAAAATACATAAGCTAGGTACGAAAAAGGAAAGAAGTAAGCGAGTTGATGAAGTATTGGAGCTGATAGGTTTGGATTCTTCATATCGACAACGTTATCCCAGTGAACTTAGCGGGGGACAACGTCAGAGGGTATGTATCGGCTGCGCTATCATCTTAAACCCGAGTTTGATAATTGCAGATGAAGCAGTTTCAGCGCTGGATGTATCAGTTGCTGCACAGATACTGAACCTTTTTCAAGACCTGCATGATTCGTTTGATATGTCGTTTCTGTTTGTGTCTCATAATTTAAATCTTGTTTATCACTTATGTGACAGAATTGCTGTTATGTATCAGGGGAAGATTGTTGAGATGGGAGATGCAGAAGATATCTATAACAATCCAAAACATCCCTATACTCAATTACTTGTGTCATCTATACCTAAANTGGATGAGAGACCAACTGTAATATCGCCNTTGGCTGATATTAGGTAAAGAATTGGGGCTGTTGCAATANTGCAGTAGCCCCATCTTTAAAATTTATATTATCTATTCATTAGTCTATTCATTTTCTTTCTTTGTTCCTATAGATAATAACAAGTTAAATACGATACCTGCAACAGCAGCTGTTGCAATGGCAGGGAATTCAACTCCAAACATAGGAATCATACCATTTCCTTCAAAACCAAAGCTTCCGCCTAAACCAATGATTAGTATTATGGCTATAATTGCCATATTTTTAGAATTAAACATATCAACCTTACTGTCCATCATAATTGTTATACCTTGTGCAGCAATAACACCAAACAAATAGATGGATAAACCACCAATTACTGCAGTTGGGATTGAATATACTAAATTTATTAAAGGTGTAAAGCAAGAGATAACCATTGTAATAATGGCAGCGGCAATTAATACAGGGATGGAAAACACCTTGGAGATTGCCATTGTACTTATGTTCTCACCATAGTTTGTCCCAGCTGGTCCGCCAATGAAGCCTGATATAATATCTCCTAAACCATCACCTATTAAGTTTAATCCTAATTTATCAGCAATATTATATCTTTTCTCAGAACCTTTTTTCTTTGCTAAGTCATTTACATAGATATCCAGTTGATATACATGGGCGGTTGATTCTGGTATGGTGGCAATTGCAATTGGCATAATTGCACCTATAGCAGCCCATGAAGGTTTAGGGAATGTGAATTCCGGTATGTTAAAAAAGCTTTCAGCTTTAATGGTATCAAAGACAACAAAGGGTATGCCTGTAATTTTGCCAATTATCAATGCAGCAATGTATCCGGTAAAAAGGCCAAAAAGAATAGGCAACTGACTAAGCCTGCCCTTCAAGTATACCGAATATAAAATTGTAGAAACTAAAGTAATAATAGCAATTACCCATGCCATACTTTGAGCTAAGCCTTCCTGTGAAACTGCTAAATTACTAGGATAAGTAGCCGCATCATTCATAGCATTTGCTGCAAGGGATAAACCGATAATAATAGCGATACTTCCGGTAACTGTAGGGGGAAGAATTTTATCAATGGTTTTTCTTCCAGTTTTTTGAATAAGGATACCGGCAATAATAGATATAAAACCTGACATTACAATACCAAATTGAGCAATTGATATTTTGTCATTGAGAGCTAAATGGGAAAATTGTTCTGCTCCCATAATAGAAGCGATAGCTGAAATATAAGAAAAGCTAGAACCATAATATAAAGGAATCTTTTTACCTGTAATAAGAATAAAACAAAGAGTTGCTAGCCCACTGGCAAAAATAGTTGTTGAAACATGGAATCCAGTAATTAAAGCCACTAATACAGTTGCTGGAAACATTACAACAATTTGTTGAAGTGCAAATAGTATTAGTTCGACAAAAGATGGACATTCATCTGGCAAATAGCCAACTGGTTTTTTGTTAATTGACATGATTTTTACCTCCTGAAATTTTTTATATTCTGACATACTTTTAAAGTTTTGTAAAGAGTAAATTTTATTTATTTTCAAAAAAATTTAAAAAATTACAGCTTTTCATAAAATAATACTAAAAACCTAAAAAAATAAGAACTAAAATTAGATATAATTATAAAAAGCTTCCAAATAAATGTAGTATAAATCGAAAGTTTTATATGGTATACTTGTTTCATGATAAATAAAAGGCAGGTGTTTTTATGAAGTTATTAAACAATTTAAGTCTTCAATTTATAGGCCTTACCAATACTATTAAAAGATATCCCTTAACTACTATTTTTTTATTAGCGGCAACAATAACTAATGGGATAGCAATCAGTTCAGATCGTAACTTAGATATAGTATATTACATGGTATCTTTTTTGCTGGGTGCCTTGTTGAGTGTTGTATTTCAAATGTTATATGAGCGATTTTCAACTAAAGCTATAGATAGAATGGTTTATATGGTGGTTGCAACAGCGGCAATCTTAGTATATTATCTCCTAATCCAAGCCCAAGGGTTTGATAAAGTAGTAGCAACTAGAACATTTGCATTCTTTTTTATACTTTTAATTGCCTTTCTTTGGATACCATCCATTAAAAACAAATATAGTTTTAATGAAACATTTATGGCGTCGCTTAAGGCTTTTTTTGTAGCCTTAATTTTCTCAGGAGTATTATATTTGGGAATTATTGCAATTATATTTGCAGTTGACTTTCTAATTGTGTCGGTAGATAGTGATGCATATGGGCATTCAGCTAATATAGTTTTTATCTTATTTGCCCCCTTGTATTTATTATCTATGATACCTATATATCCTGAAAGAGGAGATAGCTTAAGTGACGGAGGCGGTGCTATAAGTGAAGATAGCACAGCTGATGAAGCAATTGAAAAAGCTGTGACTGCCTCCAAATTCGTGGAAAATCTAATTTCTTATATTGTAATACCATTAACGGCTATATTTACTATAATATTATTTCTTTATCTAGTAACTAATATAACTGGACGTTTTTGGACTGATAATTTATTGGAAGGAATGCTAGTAGCATACTCTACCACAGTAATAGTAGTATATCTTCTAGCCAGTAGATTAGAGAATAAAATTGCACTCTATTTTAGAAAAATATTTCCAAAGGTATTAATACCTATAGTGCTATTTCAAACCCTATCATCAATAATGAAGGTAAGCGATACAGGGATTACCTATGGTCGATATTATGTAATTATATTTGGAATATTTGCTACAACAGCAGGGATATTATTCAGTTTTATTTCAGTAAAAAAGAATGGTATCATAGCACCTATTATGATAGCCCTAACCTTAATATCTATTATTCCACCTGTAGATGCCTTTACCTTAAGTAAGGTCAGTCAAGCAAATCGGCTGAAGGATGTATTAATTAAAAATAATATGCTAGAAGGGGATAAGCTGTTACCAAATCCCAATGTCCCTGAGGAGGATAGGCAGATAATAAAAAGTTCCCTGGCATATCTAGCTTCCTTGGACCAAATTGATGCAGTAAACTGGCTTAGTGATTATTCTAATAGTCAGAATTTTGAAAAGGTTTTTGGTTTTCCTGAGTATGGCCATGGAGGAAAAATATATACAAGTATATATTTAGACCTAGACAGAAGCATTCCAATTCCCATAGAAGGACAGGATTATTTTATAAATCTTAGATTATACAATGATAGTTCAACTCATGAATTTGGCTTTACCAAGGGGGATTATAATTATAAAGTAATAGCGGATTCCCTAGCTGATGAAGAAGGGGTAATTCAATTATTACTGGATGATAATTCCTTAATACAATTTAGAATACAGGATATATTTGATAGATATATCAGTGAAAGTAATGATATTAATGAGATTATGTCCTTAGAGAAAGCTACATTTACTACAGAAAATGAAAATGCAAATCTAACCATAATTGCTCAAAATGTATTTCTTAGTCAATGGTCCGATTATAAGGAGCAAAGTGTAGAATTAATAGTATTGATAAAAGTAAAATAAACAAAAATCGCCAATTTCCATAATGTAAATTGGCGATTTTTTATGGCCTGTACTAATTGTACAAAATATGGCAATAAAATTGTAAGGTATTATGGGCACTAAAGGCTTTACAAATTATATCTTTTGGTATAATATGGATATATCTAAAAGTCTTAATTTCTATAAATACAATCATTAATTCTCATATCTATTTAAATTCCATATTATTCTAAACCTAATAAGGAGGTATAAGTTTGAGAGTAGCATTTTGGAGCTATGATACCAAGCTATGGGGAATTTCCTCTTATCTTGTAGCCATCAGTGTAGCCAGTGTCATAAAGTATCCATATTCAATTGTGATATTAGAAAGTCATCTGAAATCTAATAACCTAGGAGATATATTAAAAAATAATGTGAGGGATACTTTGCTGCTAAAGGAGCCAAGCTGTAATTATTATGAGGGCTGTGGTATTGAAGGTTTGGTACGTAAAATTTATCGGGGAGATATTTATCCTGAGTTGCTTAACTTATATATAACAGAAGTTTTACAAGATCATCTTTACTACATACCTCAAAGTAGAGTAATTCATAATAGAATTTTTGAGTATGAATTTAATCAATGCCTTCATTCAATGATAAGCTTACTGGAACAACAGTATGATTTATGTTTTATTGATATAGCATATCAAAAGAATCTTAACACAAAGGCTATTCTTGAGTTATCAGATCTTATAGTTGTTCATCTAAGTCAAAATCCTGATGCTATAGTTAATTTTGTTAAGAATTATCCATCTATCATATCTAAATCTTTGTTTCTAATAAATAAAACTTCAGGTCAATCCCTAATTAAAGTAAAAAATATCTTCCTAAAATATCAAATACCTTTAGATAGGTTAGTGCTCATACCTGATAATGAGATGTTGAAAGAAGCTTGGCATGGGGGAGAACTAATTGATTTTATATCACGATATTATTATTGCGGTCAGGAAGATCCCAATTATTTATTTATCCGCTCCATAAGAAAGGCTACAGAANCCATAATGAAGGTAATGGAAACAGGTCTGAATATTAGGTCGGAGGAGGCTTTCCTTTGTGGACAACTTTAGTAAGACTAGTATTTTTTCTGACTTTGTCTATTGCATTATATTCTTTTTTATTAAGATTAAGTGACTGGAGAAAGACATTAAAATTACGAAAAAGAAGTAAATTTCACTACCAGGTGACAAAGAAAATTCAGATTAGAATTATATATAATTATCTACTTATTATTGTAATTTTATTTTTAATAGGATTATTAATTTTAAGATATAGAATAGGTTGAGGTGTTAGATGCAGATTAGAAGAAGAATAAAAAGATCAATCTTTCAGTACATAATAGTAGCTGGGATCAGTATAGTGGTTATAGGATTTGTAGCAGTTATTGCAGCAATTATGGTAATAGGACAAGTTAAAGATGAGTATAGGATGCAGTTAGATAAGGTTGTTGAGGAAATTGAAACTAATGAGAGGATGGTATACGTAGCGGTTTCAGATATAAAGCGAGGGGAAGCATTTTCAGAAGATAATGTGGAATTAATGAAGGTTTTTTCCAGTCAGCCCCTGGAGATATTTGCTACCGGGGAGCTGGCCGGCAAGTTAGCATTAATAGATATTGCCCATGGATCACATATAATGAACAACATGATATCATCGGACATAGTTTCTACAGAATTAAGAGAATATGAATGCCAGGCTGTCTACATAGGTTCCAATATAGCTAATAATGATGTAGTAGATATTCGGTTACAATATCCCAATGGGGAAAGCTATATTGTTCTATCCAAAAAAACCATAAAGGGGACGATACCTGAGGTGGCCACATGTTATCTTTGGGTTGATGAAGAGGAGCTTCTAAGAATGTCAGCGGCTATTGTGGATGCGGCCCTGTATAGTGGAACCACTTTATATATGACCAAATATATAGAGCCCAATATTCAGGAAGCTTCCATAGTGACCTATACCCCTAGTTTATCGGTACTTTCATTGATAGAAAATAACCCCAATATTGTAGAACAATGCTCCCAGGAATTAAACAAAGAGATAAGAAAGGCCTTAGAAAATAGATTGGCCCTGAATATGGATTTAGATGTCTCTAAAATCAATTGGAATATTACCACCAATGATAAGTATGTTAAGTCAGCTATTAAGGAGGATGAAGGTATTAATGAGCCTATTGATTATGGGCAGGAAGATGAAGGCCTAGAAGAAGACTATCTATACTATGTAGAGGAGGAAAAAGGGAAGGCAGGTGATATTGAGTATGGCCAATAATATCGTTGCCTATGTAGGGCATAATCATTTCGATATATTAATCTACCTTTCCCGCATTTTACTGAAATTAGATAAGAAAGTGTTAGTCATAGATCACTCTGAAGATAGGTCTGTATTATCCTTTGTACCAAAGCCTGTAGGTATTGATCTAGACAATGAGATTATTACATATCTGCAGGTGGATTTTACAGCTATGAAGCTCAATGCAAATATCTTAGGTGATTATGATGATATCTTAATATCATTGGGATTTAACCAGGTATACGATGATTTGACTTTCTGTAATCGTTTAGTATTAGTTACTGATTTATATAGATTTAACCATGATAGATTAAGGCTTTTCTTAGAAAAGTATCACAGGCCAGCAGTGCCAATTACCTTGTTACTTCGTAATAATATGGATACCACACTTTCTCTAGAGAAGATTATAAATTATATAGATATTTCAATTGATAAGAATGAAGTGTTTATCATTTATAGAAATGATCTGGATTATATTAACAGCTTACTGTGCCATTACAATAGTTCTTATAATTTTATTAGAATATCGAGACAGCTCCAAAAATATTTAAAAGCAGAGATATTTCACTTGTATCCCCAAATAAAAAAATCAGATATAGATACAGCATATAGGATTGCAAAAAAGGAGGTTAAATGAAGATTACATTTTGGTCACCATATCCTGGACAAGCTGGTACAACCAGCAATATATTGGCGGTATCCTTAATAACAACCCTCTTATATAAAAAACCAATACTTCTTACCCAAACACACTTTAATTATAGTAATTTAGAGAGGCCATTGGTTGGAAGTAATCTAAGGATTTCAGAAACATCTGACTATTTTATGGATATGGGATTGGATGCTCTTATTCGCTACTTTAAAGCTGCTAAACTGAATAATGACATTATAGAAAACTGTTGTATTTCATTACCTAAAACCAGTCTTCGTCTCTTACCTGGGACCTGTAAAACCAATAGGGAATCCTTTGAATACGAGATGAATAATATTATTGTAAACCTTTTTCGTGTTATGGAGAGAAGCGGGAATATTATTTTTACAGATGTTAGTTCAGGGGATAATCCTATTTCATTGAAGATAATCAATGCTTCAGATCTACTTGTAATAAATTTGAATCAAAACATCAGTCTATTAGATAACTTTTTTAATAAATATAATAATGTGCCAGCCAATAAAGTATTCTATCTCATTGGAAATTATGATAAAAACTCAAAGTACAATATTAATAACATTAGGAGAAGATACCGTAAATATATTAATATCCATAACTCAGGGGTTGTGCCATATAATACGAAGTATCTAGATGCTCTCTGTGATGGAAATATTATAGAATTCTTTTTGGATAACCTTAAATGTACTAAAAAAGACCTTAATTGGTATTTTATAAATCATATTAAAGTTACATCAAAAAAAATAATGGAAATAACTGACTCTGCTATAGATATGGAAGAAGGGAAAGAAATCAGCTATGAGTTATCCTTTGTTGAATAATATATTGCTAGCAGTGATAGGATTTATAGTGCTTGTGATTATATATTTTATATTTAGAAGTGACGGTAGCAAGGAGAAGGAATATGTAGAGGAGGATTGCTTCTCCATATCCTATCTTAAGGAAGCCGTTAGAAGTAGATTTAATGAGATTATCAATCAGAACATAGCAGAACTATATCTTAATCGCTCTGAAACTAAGAAAAGGGAGCAACAAAAGGCTAGAGTAAAGAGCGCTCTCCGATCCTGCGCCCAGGGGAATATAGGAGAAAAAGAGTTTGTAAAAGATTATATTAAGGATTTATTACAAAATCAATTAAAGGTCAATGAAGCAACCATCGACTGCATAATACCTTTTGAACAAATAAGCAAATTAACATCTCAGGATAAATTTGAAATTCTCCTGTGGCAGTATAAAAAGGATTATGGCTATGATGGGTTTGAAAGACTTAGTGAAGATTGCGGCTTTGAAGGTGAGAAGATCAATAAGTATGGTCCCTATTATGAAGTTACAGCAGAAGATATTGATTTAGCCTTCAGCAAACTGGCGGCGGTCCCATCCTATATGGATAAATTAGAACTTGTGACTCAAAGAATATATCAGGAGGTATATGGTTTTTCTGTAATTGATGAGATACGGGATATGAAGATAGATGGTTGTTCTGGCGGGGTATCTGGTATCTCCAGAGAACAATACTATTATATGGAAGAAGTTATATCTACGGAAACTTTGGTGAAGCCAATGACCTACGATAGTATATGGGTATTTATCCATGGTAAACCAATCCATCTATCCTTCCTAAGCTTTGGCAGTATGAATGAATTAATAAGAGTGTGTAAGAATCTCTATAGATATGATAATGTAGGTCACCTTACATCATCCAATGGTTATAAATTATCATATCTACAAGATGGTAGCAGGGTAGTTGTAGTAAGGCCAAAACTAACTGCTGGCTGGGCATTCTTTCTTAGAAAATTTGACAGTGCTAAAAAGATGCCTATTACAACGCTGGTAAGAGATGAGGGGAATGAAATACTAATAGAGCTGGTGAAATGGGCAGTAAAAGGATGTCTAAATATTATTATCTCAGGGGATCAGAACTCAGGTAAGACAACCTTCCTTAAGGCTATTTTACAGTTTATAGATCAGAGATATCCCATACGGACAACAGAACAGGAATTTGAACTTTGGATTTCAGATACCTATCCCCATTTAAATGTGGCAAGCTTTCGAGGTTCTGAGGAGGTAAGTCTAATAGAATCCATTGATATTCAGAAGAAAACTGATGGGGTAATTATGATCTTGGGCGAAGTAGCCAGCTCCAATTTAGCCAGTGCTTATATATCCCTGACCCAATCGGGTACAAAATCAACAATGTGTACCTGTCACTGCGTCACAACCGAGTCTTTAGTTGATTATTTTCGTAACGCTGTCCTAGCCAGTGGTACTTTTTCCAATGAAATGATTGCAGAGGAGCAGGTGGCCAATTCTATAGATTTAGATATTCATTGGGAGAAGGCTGGTAATGGCCATCGTTACATTAGCCATATCACAGAGATAATTCCCAATCCCAGAGAAGTGCAATGGCCAGAGGATAATAATCAGTGTATATCAGAAGCCCTAAAAAGGTTGGCCCGGGGAAGAAGTTATACAACTAGGGAAATTATTGTCTATGAAAATGGTAGATATGTGAGTAAAAATTCTATCTCTCCAAAAACAATAGAAAAAATCAATAGAAATCTAGATAACTATGAGCAGGAAGAATTTATGACATTTCTCAATAGATTTTTCAATGATATAGAAGGGGGTGGTAGTTAAGATGGACAAACAGATCTTTATTGTAATAGCTTGTGCCTTAGGAATTGTTTTGCCAATTACTATTTATATAATAGAGCAGATTGATCGCAGAGATAAAATCCAAAATAATATTGGGGCTACATATGCTCTTAGAAATAATAAGGGTGCAACCCTATATAAGATTTACTGTGTCCTAATCCGTTTTCCACCCACAAGGAGATATATAGATAGAATTAGTCGTAGATACGAGCATCTCTATCCTGGAGAATTAAAAGAAATCAATATAAAGACAATAAAAACTACATTACTTTCATGGGTCTTATGTATCTCATTAGGGTGTGCCTTAATAATTAATCATTTTAGTTTTTACAATTTAGGGGTAGGAATTATTCTAATCTATGTTATTAATCATGAGATAATTAATGTTATGCTGACCCGGTCTGAGAGAAGAATGATGGAAGATATGTTGATTTTCATATCCAATGTCAGGCATAACTATTATATAAATAGAATGATTGATGATGCCATCTTTCTATCTTTAGATGGACTGGGAGTTGAAATGAAAGCCCATGGAGATAAGATCTATAAAGTAATAACATCCAATGATATCAAGGAGCAAATCCTAAAATATAATGCAACCATAAATAATAAGTACTTAAAAATGCTTCTTTCCCTCTGTAGCGGGATAATGGAATTTTCTGATAAAAAGATCAATGATCAATATCTCTTCACATCAAATCTTGAAAACTTAAAAAAAGAAATTAATATTGAAATCTTAAAGCAAAAGAAGCTGTCCTATCTTTTTTCAGGCATAACCTTTGTTACCATAGCAGTAATAACTCCCATTGACGCTATTGGAAGATTTGGGGTAGCAATGATGCCAGAACTCAGTTTCTTCTATAATGGGCGTCCTGGACTAATATTTGTGGTAATTACTCTTCTAGTAACCATTTTCATTTATTTTCTTAATAATCGTTTGAAAGAGTCAAGACCTATAATTTATAGGGAACATAAATACCTAAGGAAATTAGAGAGCATAAAATTTATTAGAGATATTTTAGACAATTATATGGACAAAAACTATGGTAAGATGCTTAAGCTAGAGGATACCCTAAAAAGAATAGGAGAAAGCATTTCAGCTCGGCAACTGTTTCTTAAGAGGATAATAGTCTGTGTTATTACATTAATAACATCTATATTTTTTCTATCTTATACCCACCATGTTAATCGTAAAAATCTTCTCTCTGATGTAAATGATTTAAGTTCATACACAGGGATAATTAATGCAAATCAAAAGGAGAATGTGAAAGCAAGTATATTGACTTATACTAGCAAATTTAAAGAAGAGAAAAATCTAAATCAGGAGGATATAGCCAAGACTATAAGGGCAGACAGAATATTCTTTAATGCAAATTTAATTGATATGATAGCCCAGGAAGTAATGGGCAGATTGGCTAAATATCAGAATGAGTATTTTAAATGGTATGAGCTCCTATTATCAATTGCTGCAGCTATAGTTAGTTATCACTTACCGCTTATGATGATACATTTTAGGAAGAAAATACTTCAGATGAATATGGAGGATGAGGTCAACCAATTTAACTCCATAATATACATGATGATGTACAACGACCATATAACGGTTAAGAATTTATTAGAGGAACTGGAGTTATTTGCGGTTGTATTTAAAAAGACATTGCAAGAATGCATCAATGACTATAATAGCGGTGATATAGAAGCTTTACTTAGAATGAAGGAGCGGGAGAGTTATACCCCTTTTCATCATATTGTAGATAACTTAATAAGATGCGATATCATATCAATTGATCAGGCCTTTGATGAGATATCAGCGGATCGGGAAAGTTATCACGAGCGTAGAAAGCAGGAAAATGAAATATCAGTTCAAAAAAAGGCTGATATAGCTAAGCCCTTATCTTGGATACCTGTATGTCTTGTAATGGGGTATCTAATATTACCCTTGATAATTCAGAGCGTAAAAGAATTGCAGATGTTTTCTGAGGCAGTGCAAAACCTGTAATACTGGGTTTTTTGCTGTTAAATCTTAATTTATAAATTTATAAGGAGAGTTAACTATGAGAATAAATAGAATGTCAGATGCAACAAAAGTATTAATATTAGTAGCTACAGTGATAGTAGTGTGTGTTCTATGTGCAGTAGGTTTTAAAATGGTCAACGAGGGTAAATCCTCAGTTAATGCCAGTACCAATAATTTTAACAGCATGATAGGTCAGTATAGTGAAGTAGATCTGGCCATCTATGATGGGGCAGATGTACAGGGAAGTGAGGTGGTTAACCTAATCAAAAAAACTACCAGTGATAATGCGTTAGCTATAGGTGTATTAACTACTAAAAGAGCAAATACTGATAATAAAATGGTTTATTATAATAAAACGTATACAGTGGATTCACAGGGTGAAGGAATATTAAGTGATAGTTCAGTGAGATACTCAGCTATAGAAGAAGCTACACATCCTGAGAGTAAAGATGATTATATTAATCCATCAGCACAATTTACTGGAAAAGTTCATAAAAATAAAAATGGTCTTATAATTTGCATAGAATTCGTACAAGTTAATTAATTACATATTACTTAGGAGGGGAAGAGATTATGAGAACAAATAAAATTAATGATGCAACAAAAGTATTAATATTAGTAGCAACAGTAATAGTAGTATGTGTACTATGTGCAGTAGGTTTTAAAATGGTAAACGAGGGTAAATCCTCAGTTAATGCCAGTACCAACAATTTCAACAGTATGACAGGTCAGTATAGTGAAGTAGACCTGGCCATCTATGATGGGGCAGATGTACAAGGTAGTGAAGTGGTTAATCTAATCAAAAAAGCAACTGACAATAATGATTATCTATCTATCTTTGTTAAAACAAAAGCGAATAATGCAGGAGTCAAATATAATTACAATTTTACTCCTCAAAAAGATAATAAAGCAGCTTCAATAACAGAATATTCAAAAGATGCTGCTCCTAAATTAAAGGAATCAAAAACAGATAAAGATTATATTAACCCATCAGCGCAATTTACTGGAAAAGTTCATAAGGATGCCAATGGAATTATTATATGTATTGAATTCACGCAATTATAATCCATAGATAAGGAGTTTTTAGATGAAAACTAATCGCCTAACAGATGCAACAAAAATATTTATATTGGTAGGAACAGTGATAGTAGTATGTGTGCTATGTGCAGTAGGTTTTAAAATGGTCAACGAGGGTAAATCTTCTGTTAATGCCAACTCCAATACATTAAATAATATGTCCAGTCAATATATGGACATCGATTTATCCCTTTATAATGGAAGTTTGGTAGCAGGGAGCGAGCTTGCTAGTTTAATAAATACGGCTATAGCCAATGATCAATATCTTGCTATTGAAGTAATTACCTTGGATAAAGCTCATATAACCTATAACTATGCCTACATAGTAAATGGGGAGGAGAAGGGGTTGAAAGATAAAGGAATAGAGGGGCAAGTACCTAAAAAAGTAGTATCAACAGATAAGAGGGAACATGGATATATTAATCCCATGGCCATGTTTTTGGGGACCACCTATGAAGATAGTAATAAAAGTATTGTATGCATTAAATTTGAACAGCAGCCTTAAAACGGTATGGTTTATAGGAAGGGTGATACTATGAAAGCAAACAGGATATCGGATGCAACCAAAATCTTATTACTAGCTGCTACAACTATAATCACATGTGTTATTGCAAGTTTGGGAATGATAGGTATGCGTTCAGCAAAGGAATTAAATAAAACTGCCATGGCGCAGATGCGAGACCTCAATAATAGCTTGAAGGATAGTGAACTTAAGAAATATGACGGGTTAGAGGTAACAGGCAGTGATGTGATCAATTGTATAAAGAAATATCTAGGAGACTATGTTTCAGGAGAAACAGCGCCTTTATATATTTATGTTAAAACAAAACTAACTGAAAACACCTATACTAATGGATCTCAGATAAAGAATATTCAAAACTTTACCCATACTTATTACATAAAACCTACAGCCTTATTTACAGGTGAAGTAGTTAAGAATGAGAATGATGTAATCTTAGGAATCCGGTTTACCAATAAGTAAACCGGATTATAGGGGATATGCTAATGGAGAATATTAACAAATTAATATATATGGGCATAGGGGTTATCCTTTTTTGTATTGGTACTTTTTTATTAATCAATGGTTCAAGCAAATATATTCACACAGTTAAAGTTGTCCGCCAGAATTTAAAGGATGATGAGGTTTTATATCAGCAGTATATTACTGAAGAAGCTAATACAAGCTATGCAGAACTTATAGGAATGTTATTTAACCAACTTGATTATGATATTGAAATTGATGGTTTAATTATTGATAAAAGCACTCATACGCAAGATAAAATAGCCAGTTATGGCATTGAAAAAGTAGATTATAAAAAAGAGTACTTATATGATTACAATGGGAAGATATACAAAATTGTCTTCACTAGAAATTAGTTTAAGGATTGGAAGATGGATAGCTTACTTAAGTCTTTTTATAAGGAAATAAATATAGGAAGTCAATCTTATTTTGGAGCGGCTCTCATACTAGTAAAAGTGTTGGGGGCTATTATTATACCATTTATAATTCAGTCAATAGTTCATGAATTGGGACACCTAATATTTGGTTTATTAACTGGTTATAAGTCATGGATATTTAGAGTGTTTAATATGGCTTTAGTAAAGGATAAGGGTAAATATAGCCTTAAATTATGTAGTCATTCGGAAGCACTAGGTCAGTGTCTAATGCTGCCACTAGGCAATACTAATAGAAAAGGTGAACTAGGTTATTCATACGGCTTATATAACTTAGGCGGGGTTATTTTGAACTTTATATCAGGGATAATTTTTTTGTTTTTAACTCTTGAATTAAAAGATATATCAATTTATAGCTGGTTATTTCTTGTATTTAATATGCTATACGGGATAGGTTTTTCAATAATAAATGGGCTACCATTCATTGAAAATAATGACGGTCATAATTACATCTTACTTAATAGAGATTATAATGCACAGGAAAGTTATAACAGGCAATTAAATATATTCTATGAACTCTATCAAGGAAAAACCTACGGCGAAATAGAATTTAAGAAAATTAAAGTCCATAACCAAATAGATTTATCTAATTCTATTATACTATGGCATAAAATGATGGAATGCTATTACTACATGGACCTTAACAGATGGGATAGGGCAAAAGGATGTATTGAAGCATTTAGACCTTTTATTAATAACCTTAGTATCAACGATAGAATATTTTTATATTTAGAGGAGCTTTATCTTAGTATAGTTACAAAGGAGCCCTCAGATAAAATAGAAAAATTATTTGAGCTTACAAAGGAATTTATTAAAAAAAATAGAAGTGATATTAATGTTTATAGAGTTGAAACAGCCTATAAAATATATAAAAATTCACGATTTACAATAATATATGATAGCAAAGTAAATACCAATAAATTAGAAAAATACTCCTTTTACAAGGGGATAAGAAGATTTACATATAAGCAATTGGACACTGTTAAAAAGATATATACATGAAATTATACATGAAAGAGGTGTCATAATGGATTCCTTAGGACGTTTTATATCAATAGTTTTGGCCATTATACTAATCTTAATATATCCCTTGCAATATGTGGCTGGATTTCAAGTTGTTTCAATGGATCATATGACGGAGCATTATACAGAGCAGTTTACAGACAAGGTACGTAAAGAGGGCAGTATAACACAGGAAGTATATGAAGAATATCTCAATAAACTAAGCCTTACAGGAGAGTTATATGATATAGAGATAGAACATGCAAGGCCTAAAACAGCAGGGGATATTATATCAGAATATACTTTGCCAGGGGTGCTTCTGGCATCAGTGGATAAGAATTATCTACCAGTAACAGGTATGAAGCTAATATCATCTACTATAGAAGCAAGTGGAAATATAAGTACGTTTGCAACCCATATACATACGGATGATTGTTATGATGGAACAAAGCATGTTCATTCTGGAAAACCTACATCAAGAGGAGGATGTTATACAGGAGCAAGAACAAGAGAGAAAGAGGAATGTGATGGATATTATAGTGATGTTGTAACTTTATATGAGTATGAATGTGATACATGTGGATATACCACCGAATATGTTTATGGTGGAGGTACCGATTGTGGAGCATGGATATGGGATGGGGCAATACAAAAGCAATGTGATGGTAGCTTATATTATACAGGGAAGAGTACGACTGAATATCGCTGTGATGAATGCTCAGGCTATTCAACAAATCCTAATGATTATAATAAGGCTTGTACATCAACCGTATATAAAGATTATTATGCATTGTCTTGTGGAAAAACAGAAGGAGCATATTATGATGCTTCAGGTAATCTTGTTAGCCCTATATGCCACCTTGTTGTAACCTCTATAACAGGAAAAAACCAGACCATAACTGAAGGCCAAGACATTGATACCACAGCACTAGCAACTTTTTTAAATGGGACAACTGGCATAGTTAATTGTACTGCCACGGGATTTGATAAAAATAAGGTGGGTACACAGACAGTAACTTTAACATACAGTGGGAAAGTAGGCAATGCAAAGACAAGTGGAACAAGAACCACCACTATTACAGTAACAGTTTTGGCAAGCCTGCAATCAATAACTGTGGTCCCATCAGCTACAACAGTTTATAACGGAACAGAGCCTACATATACTGTTAAAGCTCACTATGGTAATGGGAATTCCAAAACCCTTACAAGCGCCCAATATAAAAAAACAGGTTGGAGTAGTGGACCAGGAAGGAAAACAGTTACCTTTTCCTATACCGAAAGCGGAAAAACGGTAACAGCCAGTGTGACTATTACTGTAAAGCCTAACGTATCAAAGCTAGAGGTAACACCATCATCAATCACAGTTTATAATGGGGCGAAACCTACATTCACAGTGAAAGTAATCTATGAAAATAATACATCAATAACACTTACAAGTAGTCAGTATGTGGAAACAGGTTGGAGTAGTGGGCCAGGAAGGAAAACAGTTACCTTTTCCTATACCGAGAATAGTAAAACAGTCTCTAGCAGTGTAGCTATTACAGTAAAGCCTAATATAACCAGTATATCAGTAGCACCTTCCACTCAAACCATTGAAAGATATCAAAATCCATCCTTTACCGTAAGGGTTAACTATGAGGATGGAACTAGTACAACTACAACAGCTTTTTATATATCAGGATTTAATAATAGAAATATTGGAAGTCAAACGGCTACAATCTCTTATTCTGAAAATGGGATAACCAAAACCACAAGCACAAATGTAAAAGTTACGCATATGAGTAAGGTATGTTCTGTGTGTGGCACCAGGTATTATCTTGATGATAATGATGTGGATCAGGGATGCCCTGTTTGTAAAAGCACTCTTGTATCTATATCGGTAACACCAAAAGAAATAACCTTATTTAAAGGTGAGAATTTACCTATTACAGTTAAAGGAGTTTTTCGTAATGGACATGTTATCGATGTAACTGGGTGGAGTAGTGATTTTGACCCCTATAGAATAGGAGTACAGCAGGTAACTGTTACATATCAGGGCTTAAAGGAATATATCACAGTAATAGTAAAGCCGAATGAAAAGGTTTGCCCTGTATGCAATGCTACATATCCACTAAATCCCGATGGAACAGACCCCGGCTGCCCATACTGTAAAACAGAGCTTATAGGAATAGATGTACAGCCTAAGGAAGTGACTATTGAAATGTATCGTCCTATTCCCGTAACAGTTACAGCAATTTATAGAGATGGTCATACAGAAGTGGTAAGTGATTGGACTTCAAATTTACTACCTAATAGGGCCGGTGTATTTGATGTTACTATTAATTATAAAAATCAGTCAGAAATGATAAAAGTAACCGTTCTAAACAACGATATTAATATCTGCCCTTATTGTGGCTATCAATATAGTCGTACTGAATTTAGGCAAGGTTGTCCAGAATGTGCCAAGGTCATTGTAGCAATAGAAGCCAGATTAAGAAATGGTGGTAGTCAGGTGCCTATTGGGACAGATTTAAATTTGGAAGTAGTCTTAATCTATCGCCATGAGTATAGGGAATTGGTATATAGCGGATATGAAGTTAGTAATTATAATCCTAGTCAATTAGGACAGCAAACAGTAACTGTACACTATGGCTCCCTTCAAACCAATTTAACCATAGAGGTAATAGATAATTTTACAACAGTGACTTGTGAAAATGGCCATAACTATCACCTTAACCAGGATGGCAGTGATCCAGGCTGTCCCTATTGCCATAATGATATAGCTGATATGACAATCCTCTACTATGAGATTACTTATACCAATGAGATAATAGGGAGACTTTATGAGCATGGTAGATATGATATGAAGAAGGGTGATTATATAACTGTAACAGTAACTAATCGTAAAACGTCTCTCAGGTCTAATATTCAAAAAATATTTATGAGATTAGCAAAAGAGGAGAAAAGAATGGCGTTTGGAGGTGAAGTAAGCGGTGGAACATCCAGTTGATAAAATAATAGATATATTAATAGCTATATTAGTATTATTTCTGTTTCCAATTATATTCTTTGGTTTTAAGCAAGATGGAATAGTTCAATTATTGGTTGAAGCACAAACGGAAATGTTTGTTGAGGATATTAGAAGTAATGGATATATAAGTAAAGAAATGTATGAATATTATGTAAATAGGTTATCAGCCACAGGACTCTTATATGATATATCTTTAGAGCATAGACATTACAGCTTTGAACCTGAGTATAGGTTTAGGACAGCAGAAGAGATAATAGAAGAGCAAAATAAATCCTATACAGGAGAGAATAAGTATACATATGTACCAGTATATACCGATATTCCCCATGTAGAAGATCCTATTGATAACAGTGGCAATCTTAATACTGAGACTAATGAAAGCATCTTAGCAAAAGCCGAAAGAACACCGCCTTCACCTACTCATGTACATACAGACGAATGCTATCACGCAGCAAAGCATGTGCATACAAGTGATTGCTATACTTATTCCGGTTCAGATAGAGAAGAATATGAATGCGGAACCTTTACAGGTAGAATGGTAGTACATTATGAATACACATATAGATGTCCTTGCGGCAAATCAGTATATGAAGAAGCAGGGGGTACTGAACCAGCTCTAACTAATGGTACATGCGTTTATTGTGGTGAAGATATGGAATTAGACCTAAGCTCAGTATCAATGGATCAATATTGGCAGTGCCGGGGAGAAATAGAAGGTAGTGGCTCATGTAATGAACTTGGTTCTTATGGCGGTACACATATAGCTTATAGAACTACAAGTAACTATACACTTAATTGTGGTAAAAAAGAAGGTGCTTACTATGATGAAGCTGGTAATGAGCTATCTCCTGTTTGCTCCCAAATAATAGTTAAAGTTGAACCTACTCATCCAGTTCAAACAGTATATACCAATGACCCCTTAATCACAACAATAAGTGTAACTTATATGGATGGCTCAACCAATATCTTAAAGGCAAATACAACATTTTCAACAGAAGAAGTAGTGCAAAATAAAACTGCTACATTAAGCTATGTAAATGTCGTAGGTCTAGTATCAACTACCCATACTTGTGATATAACAGTTAGTGTAGTCCCTAGAAGTAAAACATGTGAAAATGGCCATACATACAACTTAAATCCAGATGGCTCAGACCCTAGCTGTCCCTTCTGTAAGGCATATTTAAGTAAGCTAGAGCTAGTTATACCAAGTAATGGGGTAATAGAGATATATAAAGGTACAAGCCTACCTGATAACCATGTAACTTTACTTGCAACCTATATGGACGGTAGAACAGAGTATCTTTATTCAGAGTACCTAGATAACCTAGATACGAATTATGTTGGGACACAGACAGTAACCTTAAGTTATAAGGGAAAGTATGTGTATATAACTGTAATTACTAAGAGAAATCTAACCAAATGTCCTGTATGTAATCGTTTGTATGAACTATATCCAGATGGAACAGACCCCGGTTGCCCTTATTGTGCAGCTAAAACACCAGTATTTACAGGTAATATCCTAGAGTATGAAAATCACATTTATGATAGGGATATTTTACGGATAATTTATGATGAGAATAAAGTATATAAGTTTTCAAAGGATGATTACATACAAGTTAAAGTTACCAACAAAACCAAAGGTTTAGGCAATAGTATTCTGGGAGCTATAATAAAAGGTATAAATCAGGATTTTATTCATGTAAAGAATGGTGGATATATAAGAGAAGAAAAATAGAAACCTTAATTTATAGATAGAAGCTTTGCCCTAAAATACAAGAAGAACTAATGAAAGGAATATTTATACTGATGAAAATATATCACTTAGTATTAGCCTTTGTTGTCTTGATAATATCTACAGTAGTAATAGCAGATATAAAAACGGATAGTTTGATGAATGTCATAAATGAAAAGGAGAGTATTGATAGAAAATTAAGAGTGGCTATAGATGATGGGATCTCAAATCTATTACAGATAGGGGAGAATAATCAGCTAATAGTAAGTAAAGAAAAGGCAATAGATAGTTTTTATGCTTCCTTATATACTAACTTTGGAATTTTATCAGATAAGGGCAAACAAGCAGAACTATCTATGTATATCCCTATTATTGCAGTAACAGAAGAAGATGGATATTATATCTACTATTACCAAGAGTATATCAGCCAAGATGGTGGAAGTCATATATCTCAAAGGTGGTCTGAAAAACTTCCCTATTACTATGAAGATGAAGATTTTATCTATGGTTTTACCTTGGATGAAAATATAAGCTTATATGATAAGAATGGTGTATTGGGTGAAAATGGTAGTGTATATAAACTAAATTATAAGGAAGTGAAGAATGTATTTCCTACATACTTTACTGCAAGACCTAGTCACTTTTTACTGTCAGAAGAGAGTTTTTATTTGCTTCGAAAAGGGGCAATACAAGAATGTATAGAAAGTACCATGACATATCATACCAGCCTACATAATCATATAGCTTCCCAGTATGGTATTACTTATAATTTTGCCTTGCCTCAGATGTCAGAAGATATATGGATGCTATACCTAGATAATTTATGTATGTTTGTAGTATTTCAAGGATACCCCTATGGTAATGAAGTAGGAGAGGTATATAACCGTATTGCATCTGCAGGGGCCAAAATATCAAAAGATAGGACATATTATTTAGAGCAAGTGAAATGGTATTTAGTATATCACAAAAGTACTTGTCCTAAACTTAAGGAAAATATTTTACTATATGATAATAAACCATACTATTCAATCAAGGATTGCGTAGCCAAAGGGGCCTATGGTTGTGAAATCTGTTGTCCTAATGAAATCCATGCCCCTGATTATACAGTACCATAAATATATGAATAATTGGTTTTAAATGATTAGATTAATATTCTAATAAAGAACATTAATATTTTTCTATGAAAAGAGGTAATTTGTGAGACGGTATGTAAGAGAGGTAGTACAAAAACCGAAAATATCTAATAAAGAAATCATATTACATATTATTATCTCTATCCTATTAGTACTTAGCATGGCATTAGTATTGGACAGTATATATGATCCATTTATAAAGGTAATATGTAAAATTATAATTGTATTGGCTCAAGGGAGCTGTATTTTACATTTGATACACAGATTAATATTAAGAATTATTTGGTTTGATATAAATGATCCAGAATATCAAACAGAGTATATAGAACTACATAATGATTACATTGTGATATATGAAAGAGAATTATTTCGCAAAGGTCATTGCTATAGTTATGCTAAAGTATATTATGACGATATAAAACATACACAAATCAGATGGAATTCAAGAAGCAAATTCTTTAAGATGCGAATAAGCTTAAAAAGAGATGCAAGTATTAAAACTTTAATATGTAATTGTAATGGAAGGAAAGATTTATTTATAACTAACTCTGGAACAGAAGATATGTATATAACTACATTGAAAGGTTATCCTACAGAATTAGTAGAACTATTAAGAGATAAATATTATAAAGCTATGAAGGTTACAGTAACATGTTAAGTTTAATTATTCCTGGAAAAAAACTAAAATAATTTGTAAAAATTTAAAAAATATACCAATTAGATGTTGACAGAGTATGCATTGCGTACTACAATATAAGTATA
>JGI24707J26582_10000375_pt1 | contig 34290 bp, 28 predicted proteins | sample BioPla1DNA1_FD_26582 | JGI IMG/M metagenome (IMG submission 26582)
GTAGTTAGCTCGATGATGATACTGAGGTTAGGGTGGTGAGTTTTTGCTAAAGTTCATAATCGGAGTCGATTTAGAGGGATTGGCTTGCGTAGTTGGTTCACCGGGCAAGACCTTGACGGACTCGCCTGACTATGATTTCGCTAGAAAACAAGCGGTTCGAGAGGCCAATGCCGCGGCAAGAGCCCTATTTGACATGGGTGCCCATGAGGTTGTAATTTGGGATAATCATGGTTCGAGTCTTAATCTGTTCTATGATCAACTGGACCAGCGCTGTAAGATTGCCGTGGGAGTAGGTGGTAAGCAGCGATGGCCGGGCCTGGATAGCTCTTTTAGCGGAGTGCTATTGATCGGATACCACCCCATGGATAACACAATAGACGGTGTTTTGGCTCATACGTACAGTTCTGTAAGCTACCAGCATGTTAAAGTCAACGGTGTTGAGGTGGGGGAGATGGCCGTTGATGCCGCTTCAGCTGGGGAAAAAGGCGTTCCCCTAATCTTCGTAGCTAGCGATGATCAGGGCACAGCTGAGGCGAAGCATTTCATGCCCTGGGTAGAGACAGTCGCCACGAAGCAGGGATTGGGGCGTAACCTCGCCATCAGCAAACATCCTCTTCAGGCAGCGGACGAGATCTATACAGGAGTAAAGCGAGCTATGGTACGGCTTAATGATATGCAGATATTCTCCTTTGATAGTCCTGCCACAGTGGAAATCCGCTATAAGCGCTTAGAAGAAGCGGAAGCAACAGCAAGATCCAAAGCTGGTTGGGAGCGGGTGGATCCTTATACCGTACGGAAAGATTTCGCACAGTTGAGCGAATGGATATAGTGAAAGCCCTTTATACAGAAAAGCCAAAAGCACCTAGACTTGCACTGGGAGCCTAATTCATGATACCCTATAGCTGCCGTCCCTTTGGGACNCCTCGTTAGGCATCGCAGTTGAAACCCCGCGGTTACGCTGACCTAGGTATGAACCCTTATAATNAGAACGACAGCGAATAGGGTCGGCTGCCCCAACAAGTTGGGGTGAGCCCTCTGCCTGCACCAGGAGGTGGATTGTCTTGTTTGTAATACCAGATGCAGGTAAGAAGCCTATCAAAGTATGGCTCCGGGACAGATCGGAAGTCGACGATCTGTGCATGCAGCAAGCCACCAATTTGGCTAATTTGCCCTTTGCTTTCCGACACATAGTTCTTTTGCCTGATTGCCATACAGGCTACGGCATGCCCATCGGTGGGGTGTTGGCAGCTTTGGATGCCATTATCCCCAACGCCGTCGGCAATGACATCGGTTGTGGAGTGGCTTTTGTCCATACCAATGTACCAGCTAAATTACTGAGTGAGATAAGAACTAACAGTGGAACCCTGGCAGAGAGCATAGTAGGAGATATTATGCGGAGTATCCCCACGGGTTTTCGCCATCATAAACAGCCACAAAGATCATCAGTGCTCGATGGTTTTAGCCCACCACAGCCAAGAATGGCCAATCTGGAAAAGGAACTGGAAAGAGGATACTATCAATTGGGAACATTGGGCGGAGGCAATCATTTTATAGAGCTACAAGAGGACGATGACGGCAATCTAGGGATTATGGTGCACTCCGGGTCTCGCAATCTAGGATTGCAGATTTGTAGAGCATACAATAACAAAGCCAGAGAGTTTAATGCCAAGCAATCTTCACCGGTGCCGCCCCAGTGGCAGCTAGCTTATTTGCCCACGGATCATCCCGAAGGCAAGGCATATATCAAGTGGATGAATATGGCCCTAGACTTTGCCAAAGAGAATCGGCATCTGATGATGGAGCGGGTACAAGAAATCGTATTTGAGAATCTGGCAAAACATGCGGGAGTGCGGGATGTTGATCTTGACCTTGCGATCAATGCCCATCATAACTATGCTGCTAAGGAGACCCACTTCGGTGAAGATGTCTGGGTACACAGGAAAGGGGCCATAAGGGCCCGCAAAGATGAGTATGGTATCATACCTGGCGCCATGGGTTCTTTTAGCTATATCGTAAAGGGCAAGGGTAATTCAGAGTCCTTTCACAGCTGTTCCCATGGGGCTGGCCGGGTGATGAGTAGGAAAGAAGCTATCCGGCAGTTCGATGTGCAAGAGGTAGTGGAGGATCTAAAAGCTCGAAATGTCACCTTAGGCAAACGGAAAAGGTCCGATGTTGCTGAAGAATCAAGGTGGGCCTATAAAGATATAGACGAAGTGATCGCTAATCAGAATGACTTGGTTGAACCAGTATTGAGACTTAAGACAGTGGCGGTAGTAAAAGGTTAGCCCAAAAGCCGATTATCCATGGTAGATAAGTTGATATGGGTAGATCAAAATACCAGGGCACATCATGTGCCCTGGTATTTGCTGAATATGCCTCGGGACTATCCTTCCAGTGCTGCCAATATGGCTTTACTAAAGGGCACTAAATCCCGGGGGGTTCTGGAAGTGATAATGTTTCCATCGGTGACCACTTCTGCATCGATCCAGTTGGCACCGGCATGGACGAGATCATCTTTGATAGCTACATAGGATGTTACCTTCTTGCCCCTCACTACATCGGCAGAGACCAAAAGAGAAGGCCCATGACAGATGGCCGCGATAACCCCGCCCCGCTCATTGGTCTTCTTCACCAATTCCACCATCTCAGGATAGACCCTCAAGCGATCTGGAGCCCATCCCCCAGGCACCACGACCCCATCCCAGTCCTGGTCCTTACCATCTTTGCGGCACATGGTAGACTTGATGGGATATCCGTGCTTACTTAGGTACACTTCATTGGCTTCCGGGCCGACTACATTGACATCGCAGCCAGCTTCCATGAGGCGTAGGTATGGATACCAAAGCTCCATATCCTCGTATTCCCGTTCCACCAAGATAGCGACTCGCTTCACGTTGGCCAACATAGGACACTCCTTTCTTATAATCTCACTAGGTAAGTCATATTTCGCCGTGCTGCCAGCATTTCCTGCACGATTGACATTTGTCCAGGTTGTCTGGTCAGATGGCCAGTAAGGCCGGCTCCTTGTCAACCCTACACGGTATGGTCATGGTATGGTTTTCGTAATTTCTTAGTATAGCGTAATCATCGTTAAGCTCTACTAACTTGGATCGGCAGAGCGGTATTTTNCCAATGGGGCTGTCCACAATAAACTGCGGGACAGCAAAACCAGTAGTATATCCCTGTAGCTGATCAATAAGATCAAGTCCCGTGGTTAGTGGTGTCCAGAAGTGCTCTGTTCCCACTATGCGATCGCACTGATAGAGATAGTAGGGCCGAATGCGCATTTTCAAGAGTCCATGGAGCAGGCTTTTCATTGTATCTCGATCATCGTTGATACCTTTTAGCAGCACGCTTTGGTTACCGACGGGGATTCCGGCCCTAAGCATCCTATCTGCGGCCTTGGCAGCTTCTTCTGTAAGCTCTTTGGGGTGGTTAAAATGGGTGTTGACCCAGATGGGGTGGTATTTGGCCAGCATATCACAGAGCTTATCGGTAATCCTTTGCGGCAATGTGCAAGGTGTCCTTGTGCCCAAGCGGATGATCTCCACATGGTCAATGGAACGCAGTGCCTTGATGATGCGTTCTAGCTTATCATCAGAAAGGATGAAAGGATCACCACCGGTCACTAAAACGTCTCTGATGGACTCGGTTTTTCTGACATACTCTATCCCTGCCTCGATGGCTTGCCAGGTAGTACGCTGTACCGGCTGGCCGACGAAGCGCTTGCGGGTGCAGTGGCGGCAGTACATGGCACACTCAGAACTGACTGTAAAAGCCACCCTATCTGGGTAACGGTGAATCAAACCAGGAGTGGGAGACTGACTCTCTTCCTGGAGAGGATCTTGCATACCACTGTTGTTCTGCAGTTCCAGGATGGAAGGTATGGCTTGCATTCTGATGGGACAATGGGGGTCGTGTTTATCCATAAGGGAGGCGTAGTAAGGAGTTATGGTCCAGCGAAATCGTGTCTCGGCGGCAGTGATTTCCAGGGCCTCCTGATCACTTATATCGACATACTTACGCAAGGAGGAGATATTTGAAATCCTGTTGGTCATTTGCCATTGCCAGGTATCTAGTGTTTCCATAGTTAGCCGAGAGCGGCCTCCTTCAAGTGATATTCACTCTTAAGATATCTATATCGTTCCAGAGCTGCTTGGAGAATGGCATCGATTAGGCTCACAAAGTCCAATCCAGCTGCTTGTGCCTGTAATGTTAAGAGACTAACCTTAGAAAGACCGGGTAGGGGATTAACCTCTAGAAAGCGAGGATTACCCTCTCCATCAAGTCGAATGTCGATTCTGGCTACATCTCGACACTGAAGAGCGTCGAAGATGTGTAGAGCCATGGCCTGTATTTTTTCACGCAGTATAGGTTCAACTTCGGCCGGGCAGGAAAAGCGCTCTAAGTTGCCGTTTTTTGTCTCAAAGGAGTAGACGAACTCACCATCTTGGGGACACTCCTCGCCGGGCAGAATCTCCATCACGGGGAGTATACGGGGGTTTTGGTTGCCAATGATGGCCACGGTAAACTCCCGCCCCGGTAGGAATTCCTCAACTAAAGCAGGCTGCTGGTAATTGGTCAGAAGCCAATCAAGCTTCTCCGTAAGCTCAGCATAGCCACTGATTCGGGACCAGTTGCGGATGCCTTTGCTGGACCCTTCGGCGTTGGGCTTGATGAAGACAGGGTACTTTAGCTCGGCCAATCGAGGATCCCCTGCGCTGGTGATTGTCACGCCCTTGGCTACAGCAATACCGGCGGCTGCAGCTGCTATTTTGCAGAGGGACTTGTCTAGCGTAAGCCCGAGAGTCAAAGGATCCGAGCCAGTATAGGGAATGCCATAGAACTCCAATAGGGCCGGGATCAATGATTCTCGGTTGCGGCCAGACCAGCCTTCGGCGATGTTAAACACAATATCCAGCTGATGATTGGCCAGCTGTACCGGTAAGCTGAGGTTATAGGGGAGAGTGACGACATTGTGGCCTAGTTGCTCCAAAGCTGTCTTAATACCGTCCACTGTCTCCTCGGACTCATACTCCGCACTGGCATCTTCATTGAAACGCATTTCCTTGGGACAATCGGATTTGAGATTATAGGTTAACCCGATTCTCAAGCCCATGGGTACCACCCTTGTCTATCACATGATTGAGGCTAGATGCCTCCAATTCATTCACATTCTACAGCCCAGGGTGGACAGTGTCGATGTGCTGTTTGGGCGGTTTTGATTGCTTTTGACCGTCATGAACCATCGTTGCCTGTGTGCATGGTTACGACGGGGTATGACGTGATATTTCGCGTCGTAGCTAGTTAGGACATGCGGCAATGGCTGGGCCAATATGTAGTTTTGGACAAATGAAAAAAGTAGCTGTGGGCTAGCCCTAAGCTACTTCATGAAAGGTCATAGGAAAGATAAACAAGAATCAACCGGAGATAGTGGGATCCCGGGTTTTGTCTGTTCCTTCGGGGCACTCACCGGTTGGTCGCGGCATGGTCTGAAAGCGGCGGCCAAGATAGAAGGCTCCGATCAAAGATACAGCACCGGTAAAAAGGAAGATGTATCCGAGGCCGTACTGACCTCCTACCCAACCGGCAACCAACGGTCCGATAAGCCCCCCGAGCATTCCGGCCGATTGCTGCACTCCATAAGCTCTTCCCCGAAACTCTTCAGGAATGTTTGTGGCTATCAAGCAAGCTGCACTAGGGGCCAAGGCGGCGGCGAAAATACCATATACGAAGTAACCTGCGCCAAATGCCCAGAGGTTAGGGGCTAGGGATAGCAAAGTCATGGCAATACCTGCTCCTATGAAGCCAGCCAGGATTGGCTTATCGAAGCCACGATGTTCTCCCATGTTGGTCCATCTGTAGGCTGCGAGTACGAAGGCGATGCCAGGCAAGGAGAAGATGGCTCCACTGATGGCTTCAGGCATCGTTGGTGATAATTCTCTAAGGTAAAGAGTAAGGGTGGGAGTGACCGAGAGTGTAAGAATGTTGGCCAGCATGATGGTGATGAGTACGACCCGCATCACTGAGTTTTCAAAGACCATTTGCAGATCCTCCTTGATGGTGGAAGGCTCTGAAAGAGCTTCGATCTTCTCTTCCCGTACCAAGAAAAGGACTGCTATGGTACTGAAAAACAATATGATGCCAGACGCCGTCAAAGATTGTCGATAACCGAATATCCCAGCTAGAACGCCACCCAGCACGGGACCCACCATACTGCCAGCGGCACTGGCGCTTTGGGCGATGGCTATGGCCCGGGCTGCAAACTCATCCGGTGTGTTGGTGGCAATTAGGGTAATCGAACCGGGGATGAAGCCCGTTAGAACCCCATTGGCTAGGCGCCATCCAAGCAGATGCCATGGTGTTTGGCTGGTAGCCATTCCAAAGTAGACAATTGTCAAGCCGAACCCGGCTCTGATCACCATGGCCTTGCGCCCTACCCGATCGCCGAGTCTACCCCACATGGGTTGGGCGAAAAACGCTGAGACAAAGTGGGCGGCAAAGACCATTCCTGACCATCGAGCCACATTGGCTGTGGGATCCATGGATTCTATGTAAAGGCCCAGAAAGGGGGAGATCTGATTCCAGCTGCAAGCCGTTAGGAAGATACTAATGGATAAGACGATAAGGTTGCGCTTATAGTAGGGCAAAGGGGGCACTCCTCTTACTATGTCATCCGCGTGCATCTAGTGTATGGGCAATTCGACGCATGAAAGGGGCGGGTCTGCACCGCCCCAAAGGTTGCTACGTACTTAATTCGCTATCGTTTGGACAAACCCTGCGTAATTAGATCAAGGTAGCTTCTCCAAGATTATTGACGAAATCTTCCAACGGAATTCCTTGGGCCAAATGATTCCTTCCCAGAAGAACAGCTCCCAAGTGAGGTGGCAAGAGAGGAGGTATCATGCGACTTAAGGGACAAGACTCGGCAAGGAGTGTTTGGATCCGATCCCATAGTAGATTACCAGGTTGCATGAGACCACCGATACCTGCTATCAATGCCGGCATATTCTGCCAGCCTAAACGGCTGACAACTGCTGTGATGAGCTCCACTAGCTCCTGGGCACCTTGAAGAACTATTGCTTGGCTCACCTCATCGCCATTGGCAGCTTCCTCGAGAACCAGTTCTGTAAGCTTGGCTATTTCCGGCCTTTGCAGAGGGCCTTGGTAAACAAGGTGAACAAGCTCCTCAGGGCTTGTGATGCCCAGGTGGGCTAGAATCCTTGTCTTTAGGGTCGTGGACGGTCCCCGCCCGTCATAATCCCTCATGACAGCGATCAAGGCAGCTTTGCCCATGGCATAGCCGCTGCCCTCATCTCCCAAGATGGGGCCCCAGCCACCACAACGTATCGTTTGGCCTTGCTCGTCTATACCCAGGGCGATGGAGCCGGTACCGGCGATGAGCACAACCCCTGGCTTTCCGCCTGTAGCACCGGCCAGGGCAATGCGGGCATCGTTTTCAATAACCAGGTATCTGGGTTTTGCGGGAAGTTTGGCCATGAGGGCTTTTTGAAGATTGGCTTTATCCCGGGGGCGATCGGCCCCGGCCAGACCCAAGACGATTATGAGCTCATTATCCAGATCTGCTGGAGCAATGCCGCCAGTTGATGCCGCCTCTTGTATAGCACCGACTATGGCAGAAGCTATGGCATCAGTTGCATTATCTAGCCCGATGGTCTGATAGTTGCCTGCTCCGCCCCTTCCCAAACCAATCACGGCACCGGTTGCATCTGTTACCACGGCGGTAGTCTTGGTACCACCACCATCTACACCTACTATATACCCCACTGATTTCACCTATCTTTGGCCATTGGCAATGGCTGTTCTCACAAAACCCTTAGCGTCAGCCAAGAGCTGTTTGGCGGTAGGTTGGTCTACGTTTAGTTTACCCATGACAATGGCGGTCTTTAAGTCGAACTGGGCGGCATCGAGCAGACGTTGCGCTTCATCGTCGGTAACTCCAGTAGTAGCCTTTACCATTCCTACTGCGCGCCTGCGCAATTTAATATTGGTGGCCTGCATGTCTACCATGAGATTCTCATATGCTTTACCTAGCTTGACCATGGCAGCGGTGCTCATCATATTTAGCACCATTTTCTGGGCAGTGCCGGCCTTCATTCTGGTGGAGCCGGTAAGTACTTCAGGGCCCACTACTACTTCAATGGACACATCGGCGCATTCCCGCAATTTGCTTGGGCTGTTGCAGGCCAGACCGATGGTGGCCGCCCCAGCCTCACGGGCAGTCTTGAGCGCTCCCAAAACAAAGGGAGTGCTGCCACTGGCGGCGATACCTACCACTACATCTTTATCAGAGATTCCTCGCTTCTGCAGCTCCTCGCCGCCGCCGTCAAAATTATCTTCTGCATCTTCCACCGATTCGGTGATAGCCGGGGGACCGCCAGCGATAATAGCCTCAACCTTATCCCGCCCCACTCCGAAGGTGGGTTTTAGCTCTGCCAAATCCAATACACCAAGTCGCCCGCTGGTCCCGGCACCAACATAAAAAAGGCGCCCACCTAGATCTAGCCGTTCAGCAATCATATCTACAGCCTGGGTGATGTTGGGAATCTCTTGGGCTACGGCCTGAGCGACCTTTTGATCTTCCGAGTTAATTAGGGTCAAGATTCCCTCGGTATCTAGCATGTCTAGGTTCATCGAGCGGGGATTGCGTGATTCGGTAGTAGGTGATGCCCCACTACTTGAAGGCGGGTTGGCCCTTTGGCCCCCTCGGCAATTGTGCTTTTGCATGGATGAATTCCTCCTCAAAAGAGCCCTACTTATTAAGGGCCCACTTACTGGTGGCGTTTATCTAGCACAGCCTCCCTAGTTTTCGCTAGGCAACCCATGGAGCTTTCGTATCTTTGCAGTACCACTCCGATATACAGTACGTCGATAACACTGAGTTGGGCGATCCGGGAGGCGATAGCTCCACTTCTTAAGGTGGTTTCCTGGGAAGACGTCAACAGCTTGATTTGGGCGTTCTTGGCTACCTCAGAGCCAGGGAAGTTGGTAATACAAATGGTGGTGGCACCAGCTTGGTCTGCAATCTCCATGGCGGCGACGATATCCTTAGTCTGGCCGGAATGGGAGATCCCTATAGCCACATCACCTTTGTCTAGCAGTGATGCCATAGATGCTTGCATGTGGGTATCGATATAAGCATTGCAGTGCATACCGATGCGTAAGAATTTATGCTGTGCGTCTTGTGCGACTATTCCCGAGGCGCCTAGACCATAGCAATCAATACGGTTGGCTTTGACGATGGCACTTACGGCCCGCTGCAACTCGGTATCATCCAGGAGCCTTTGAGTATCCTGCAGTGCGGCGATGTTGGCATGGAACAGCTTTTCCTTAACTACGCCAACAGTATCGTCGGTCTCAACTTCTCCGTAGATCGGCTCTCGCATTTGGGGTAGGCTCTTGGCTAGATTGATCTTGAGATCCTGATACCCTTTGTACCCAATGCGCTGAGAGAACTTGACGATGGCGGCATCGCTTACTTCCACCAGTTGGCTCAATTCAGTTATAGAAAGGTGCACAACTTCATCGGGATGGGCCAATACATATGTCGCTACCTTTTGCTCAGAGGGCCTTAGACTAGGCAGTAACCCTCTTAACTTGAGCAGCAGATCTTGCTCGTTATTGGTTAGCTCGGGGGCATCTGTCATGAAAACACATCCTCGAATGGTGGATTTGGGTTACAGAACACTGCAAGTTTAATCCCTGCAAAGAAGATTTCGGCACAGGAGTTAAAAAACCTTCTACGCAAAACATTATTAGTGGGAAGGATTTACCGAAAACTAGACGAACTACTAGATCATGGTATTTCTTCAGGAGAGTCAGCCGACTTCTCCAATTACGGTTCTGTAGAGATTGAGTGAATAATGGATACTAGAAGGGAAGGGGTTAGGGTATGCCTGGGGCTTGTAATAACTATACTCTGCGTACCTATCGTGGTGGAGATGAATCGAGCATTTGGCGACTTTGGAATCAATGCTTACCTAAGGAAGGAATTTGCTGGGACCAGTTTCTCAAGAAAGTGCTGCTCGACAAGAACTTTGATTCCGACGGAGCTATCGTTGCTGAGGCCGATGGAAAGATAATCGGGTTTGCCTACTGCGTCATCCGGCGAGTCCCCATGGAAGGTACCAATCTCGAATCCGACCGGGGATGGCTGACAGTCATATTTGTTCATCCTGACTATCGGCGCCGAGGCATTGCTTCGGCTATGCTGAATGAAGTTTACGACTTTCTTGCCAAACACGGCCGGAGTCTACTTGCTGTTTCACCGTATGCCCCCAACTATTTCTGGCCTGGTGTCGATCCAGAACACCACAAGGAAGCTGATGAGTTTTTCAAAGAGCATGGATTTAAAGTTCAAAGTGCACCACATGCCATGGAGGCAGATTTGCGCTTCTTTAGCGTGCCGGAAGAAGTCTCCCAAAGAATAGAAGAGCTGGAAAAAGAGGGGATCCGTATTGGCTACATTGAGCCCAGATATTATATTCCCTTATTTAAGACCATTGAGGAGCATTTCTCGGCAGAATGGTTAAGGGTAGCTAGGGAGGCATTGGAGCGGGGAGACAGCCCGGATAACATCGTGGTCGCCTCCCGGGAGAAAGTTGATGGCTCTCCCGAGGTAGTTGGCTGGTGTCAGTATGGCGGTTACGATAATGTACCAGAACGTTTTGGTCCCTTTGGGGTTATTTCTGCTATGAGGGGCAAGCAGATCGGAAAAGCGCTGTTGTACAAATGCATGGAGACCATGCGCCAGAAGGGGCTGCATTCTGTCTGGTTCTTATGGACGGATCCGGATAGTCCTGCGGGCCATCTCTATCAAAAGGCGGGCTTTAGATCATACCGCCAGTTCCACATATACGAAAAAACGTTAGTCTAGTGTCGAAATGGAGGCTACGATGATGACCGAAAAATTGCACTTAATGGTGTTCGGAGCCCACGCTGCGGACGCAGAGATAATGGCTGGAGCTACTGCAGCTAAGTACGCTAAAGCGGGGCATAAAGTGACTTTTGTACATGTCACTTTGGGTGAGGCGGGCCATAAGACCCTTAGCTGCGAGGAATACGCGGCTCAAAAAAGGGACGAGGTGCGAAGAGCAGCGGAGGCCATTGGGGCTAACGCTATCGTCATGCCCTACAGAGATGCCGAGCTAGAGTACAACCGGGAAACGATAGATGCCACCGTTGATATTATCCGTGAGCAGAAGCCGGACATAATCCTCACTCACTGGCAGGGCAGTTTCCATCGCGACCATGAGTATACGAGTAAAGTAGTTGTTCGGGCAACGGGCCTTGCAGCCTTGCCAGCATATGAAAGGGCCCTACCGGCGCATAGTACTCGTTCGTTGCTCTATGCAGAAAACTGGGAAGACCCATATGATTTCAGTGACGATTTTTATGTGGAGATTGATGATGAGATCTATGAGCTATGGCTTAAGTGTGTAACCCAATACGAACTATTTAGAGGTAAGGTATCATCGTTCCCGTATGTCCAGTACTATCAAGGACTCTTCATGATGAGAGGTGCTTTAGCTGGGTTTAAGAGAGCCGAAGCTTTCATGCAAAGAAAGCCGGTTACTGGAGCACCGGTAGCTTGGCTGCCCATATAGCTGATTAACGATTGGAGGTGGGTGGTAACGTATAGTTGATAGTTTTTTCCCTAAAGCTGCATGAATGAATAAAGATAGGAGGTTTGACCATGAACTTGCTTAGTAAGAGAAGGCACCTAGTAAAAGGCGTAGTATTTCTAGTCCTATTATTGTTCAGTACCGCTAGCGCGTATGCTAAGACAGAGATCGTCGTCATGTCGCATTGGAGTGGCCAGCAAAGTGATCATATCCTACCGTATTTTGAGGAATATGAGCGGCTCAACCCTGACGTTAGCATCAGGTTCGAACCAGTGACATATGCCGAGCTACTGACTCGGATCCAAGTCAGCGCTGTATCAGGCGTGCGCCCCGACATATACCACTTGTACAATGCCTGGCTGCCTCAGCTAACTGATAACGAGATACTAGCGGTACCGCCTGCTGAAGTGCAGGATTATATCCGAGAGAATTTCAATGTGGCTGCGGTGGAAGGTACGACTTTGGATGGAATTGTATGGGGCTTTCCTACAGAGGTCAATGACTATGTACTAGTGTATAATGACCGTCTATTCAAAGAGGCTGGCCTCGATGGTCCACCGACTACCTGGGATGAGCTGCGGGAGTACGCAGAGAAACTGACTAAAAAGGACGAGAAGGGTAATGTCATTCAGGCTGGTTTCGCCTCATGGATGGGAGATACCTCAGGGGTAGTGCATCCATTCTACTCTCTCCTGTTTGCCAACGGTGGCAGCATTCTAAACGAGGAAGGTACTAAGGCTGCTTTTAATAGCCCGGAAGGCGTAGAAGCCCTCGAAGTATATCAGGAAATCGTATCAACTACCGCCCTAACTGCGTACGAGAACTTTGGAAGTGGCCATGTAGCTATGATTGTTTTCGCACCTTGGGGCAAGCTTTATTTCAAGGAGCAGATGGGGGATAGGTTCAGCGATGTAAAGACAGCTCATATTCCTCCTGGCAAAGCTGGCCATGGTTCCGTATCCTACACATGGTCATTTGTATGTGATAACAAGAGTAAGAACCAGAAAGAGGCATGGGAATTCCTCACATGGCTAAACTCTGTTACCGAGGGTCGGAATACTTCCCGGATGGGTGATTACCTGGCTGACGTACTAGGTGCTATTCCGTCAGGGAATGCTGACCTCACCAACCATCCAGATGCTCTGGGCGATCCTTTCATGGATGCCTATATCGCGGCGCTGGAGTATGCTTTGCCAGAGCCAATGGTTCTGCCGGCTGCCGAAATAAACGCTACGATTCAAAAGGAGATCGAGTCTGTCCTAAATAATGAACTAACTCCTGCTGAAGCATTGAAGAGGGCAGAAAGCCGAGTGAATGCAATTCTGGCAGATTACTAAGCACCATTATTTGACTAAAGATATAGGGCCGCGTATGAAGCGGCCCTATAGCAAAAGGAAGGAGGCCTAGGGCCCTATGAAGGTAAAGCGTGGCCCGTTATACTGGCGGCAAGCTTCAGCGGGTCTGCTATTCGTTACTCCTGCGGTAATTTTAATAACGGTATTTGTGCTAGGCCCTCTAGTTTTTTCGTTTTATATTAGCTTCTTCCGGTGGAATATGCTGCAACCATTGTCAAGAGCCAAATTCGTTGGTATCGGCAACTATGTGCGAGTGCTCACCGATGAGACCTTCAAGGCGGCCATGTGGAACACTATGCGCTTTTCAGTAGGGATGGTGGTCTTGACTCTGGCTGTTGCACTGCTTCTGGCCTTGGCTCTAAATAGCAAGATTTACCTACGGGGACTGTTCCGTACTATCTATTTTACCCCAGTAGTGACTTCCATGGTGGCTGTTGCTATTGTATGGTCTTATCTTTATCACCCTACTTACGGGTTGTTCAACGACATCCTTGGTCGATTGGGCATAAAGCAAATGGGTTTTCTGACAAGTACAGCTCAGTCTCTGTGGTCAGTAATGCTGGTGAATGTATGGAAGAGAGCAGGCTACTATATGGTGATATTCCTGGCCGGCCTGCAAACGGTTCCTGCACAACTCTATGAGGCAGCTAGGGTTGATGGAGCCAACAGTTGGCAAATGTTCCGGAAAATAACTGTACCTATGCTTAGACCAACGGTTCTTCTATGCGTGGTGGTAGCCACCATAGAGGCTCTACAGGTATTCACACCGGTATTTGTCATGACCAAGGGCGGTCCAGCAGATAGCAGTCTGGTTGCTGTTCTTCATATGTACGATACTGCTTTTAGCTATATGCAAATGGGTAGGGCCGCATCTATGACATTTATTCTCTTCGTGCTCATCTTTATTGTCACTATGATCCAGGTAAGGCTGATGCAAAAAGGCGGTGTAGAAGCCTATTGATGCTGCAATTGGGGAGGGTTGTGGAGATGGACTCGAACGCGGGAGCAGCTTTAGGTAGGACGCACAGAATCGGGCATCTTGTCAAACAGATACTAGTTCACGGGTTCCTGATTTTTGCCAGTGTTCTTATGCTGTTACCCTTTGTTTGGATGGTGCTGTCTGCCCTAAAGCTACCATTCGAGATTGCTGCAAGACCAGTTGTTTGGTTACCGGAAGTGCCACAATGGAGCAATTTCACCCGTGCATGGGAGATGCTCGATTTTGGACGCCTGATGCTTAATAGCGTCATTGTGACAGTGCTCACATCCGCCGGTGTGATCATGATCAGTTCACTCACGGGCTATGCCTTGGCTAAGCTGGACTTTCCGGGGAAAAATGTACTATTTGTAGTAGTGCTCTCATTAATGATGGTGCCGTTTTTTATGTTAATGGTGCCAGTATATGTGATTATTAACAAGTTGGGGTGGGTTAACTCCCTTGCCGGGGTCATTGTGCCGGAAATCGCCCCTGGATTCGGGATTTTCCTAATGCGGCAGTTTATGATGGGTTTGCCAGACGAGTTGCTGGACGCCGCTCGGATTGATGGAGCCAGTGAGTTTCGCATATTTTGGCAAATAGCCATGCCCCTCAGTCGTGCTGGCTTGACGGCATTGGGGGTTTTCGCTTGCATATATCACTGGGACAACTTCCTTTGGCCTTCTTTGATCCTGATCTCCCCGGAGACGATGACTATACCCATCGGTCTTCACCGCTTGTATCAACCGAACTTATTCAGCATGTACAATGTTTTCATGGCAGGCTCGACTTTGGCAATTCTGCCCATGCTGATATTCTTCTTCATAGCCCAGCGGCATTTTATAGAGGGCATTGCTATGACAGGTATCAAGGAGTAATCGTGTTGGAGTAGATAGCAGCGAATAATCACCGTCATTGGACAATCAAAGGAAAGCGCATTTTGCCCAGGAGGTGTTAGCGTTGACTGGAAGAGTAGTGCTAGGCATTGAGAAGCTGTTGGATGATCTGAGGCCACTAAGAGGGAAAAGCGTAGGGGTGATAGCCAATACTACGTCTGTAGACCACCAGTTTCGCCATATTGTTGACCTATTGAATGCTGAAGAGGGAATCAAGTTAGCCGCGATATTCGGTCCCGAGCATGGCTTCCGGGGGGATCAGGATACTACTGTAGGAGATTCTACTGATCCGTACACTCAGGTACCGATATATAGTCTCTACGGAGAAACGCAGAAGCCAACAAACAAGATGCTTGAAGGGATCGACGTCCTACTTTTTGATATGCAGGATGTTGGTGTGCGTTTTTACACATACATCTCTACCATGGCTTACAGTATGCAGGCGGCTGCTGAGCTCGGAATTGAGTTTGTTGTTCTAGATAGGACTAATCCCATTAACGGAATCGTGGTTGACGGACCGGTTCTGGAGACAGGCTTTGAGTCTTTCGTGGGGGTGTATCCTCTGCCGATCAGGCATGGTATGACGGTTGGCGAGGTAGCCCGCTACTTTAACGAGGAGTTTGACATCGGGGTTGACCTGCGAGTAGTTACCATGGAAGGGTGGGATCGCACAGCCTGGTACGACGAAACAGGCCTTCAGAACTGGGTGTTACCTTCACCTAATCTACCTACTCTTGAAACGGCAATAGTCTACCCAGGTATGTGTCTTTTCGAAGGCACCAATGTCTCCGAGGGCAGAGGTACCACACGTCCGTTTGAAATGATGGGCGCGCCATTTATCGATGGCGTTGAATTGGCAGATGCTCTTAGCCAACGGGGGTTGCCGGGGGTCATCTTTCGGCCGGTGAGTTTCATACCCTTCTATCGCAAATATGTAAAGGAGCTAGTCCATGGTGTTCAGCTCCACGTAGTTGACCGAGCTGTGTTTCAACCGGTTCGAACTGGTCTGGAGATTCTCGTGGCTATCCAGAAAATGTATCCCAACGATCTAGAGTTTCGTGACGATGCCTTTGATCGGCTGGCGGGAAACTCCTGGATAAGGGAGAGCATTCGCCAAGGCAGATCGGCGGAGTCAATGGAAAGCCAGTGGCAATCAGAGCTGGAAAAGTTCAAAGCCGTGAGGGAAAAATACTTACTCTACTAGGCAGTCTTTTGAGCACGGGCACAGCCTTCCCCAGATAGGGGAAGGCTGTATGTATCAAAGGGCTATGCGACGCACCATTTTGAAGCAATCCCACCTGTCTCAATCCTCCTATGACCTTACAAAAGGAAATCAACATCAGCGAATTTGATCTAAGAAGCAGGAATGTCAGAGGAGAAGTCGAATAAGATATCATGAAAACGTTTACGTGACTGCAATGCCTTNCTACTCAGGCTGTTTCATAATCGACTTTGTTAGTGTCTACGAGGATGTGTTATGCTGTGACTAAGCGGACCAATGATAACGGTACCGAGAGGATTACAATGACTGATATCGCCAAGATGGCCGGTGTCTCTGTGGCTACCGTTTCCCGGGTGATCAACGATTCACCCGGTGTAAGCGATGAGAACCGCAAGAGAATATCTAAGCTCATTGAGGAGTTAGGGTATCAACCCAACTTCACTGCTAGAAATCTGGTGCGCCAGTCAACACGGACCATAGCTGTGATCAACATGCAGACCTTGGGACAGCTCCATGCCCAACCGGCATCAGGTCGAATGCTGCAAGGTATAGAGAGTGTTTTGACGAGCAATGGGTATAGATGCACTATCCTCTCCCGAGACGAGTTCGCCCAGGACATGTCAGAGCTGCGCCTGATCAAAGGTGGCAGTGTCGACGGTATATTGCTCAATGGGGCGAAACTAAACGATCCCTTGGCCCTGGAGCTCACCCAACGCAATTTCCCCTTTGTCATCATCGGTAGAGCCATTGGCTTGGTCAATAGCCATTATGTAGACATAGATAATGTCTTTGGGGCATATTCTGCCGTGGAGTCCCTCGTCCGCTTAGGGCATCGGCGCATTGCCCATGTATGCGGCTCCCAGCAGACCAACCTCGGTGTCGAGCGGCTTGAGGGCTATAGGCGGGCATTGCTTGAGGCGGGTCTTGCATATAACGAGAGTCTAGTAATAGATGCAGGTTTAACCCGCAAAGAGGTATATACCTCGGTGCGCAGGTTCTTTGAAAATATCGCTCAAGAGGAAAGGCCCACAGCAGTCTTCACCTTCAACGATTTTTTTGCTATCCCGGTGATTAGAGCATTGCTTGATCTAGGGCTGCAAGTACCCCGTGATGTCTCTGTCATAGGTTTTGATGACGATGAGGCTTCGCAGTATTTAAACCCACCACTGGCCTCGGTGAGGGCCCCCATCTCTGAGATGGGTATGAAGGCTGCCGAGATGCTGTTAAAGCTAATTCAAGGAAAGCAGATTGACTCCCGCCAGGTAATTCTCCAAACCCGAGTGATAGAGCGTGATTCTTTAGGCAGCCCCAGTCCACCTGCCTAGGTCCTAGTCTGACAGTGAGCCTTAACATAATGGGGGGTGGTTATTTGCCAGAAACGTAAACGTTTACGCAGAACGTCATCTTAGGTAGCCAAGTAGTAGCAGGTAGAACCAATGATGTTGGAAAACAGGTTCGTGTCGTACTGGTAGCGTTCTCAAAGAATAAACGGAGGTGTACATTGATGCGTAGACCAGTTAGCCGTTCGTTGGTCGCGGTGATACTTACGGGACTTCTTCTCACCATGGTGTTTGGCTCTCTAGTGGCCCATGCCAAGGATGAAATAGTCCTGGAGTTTTGGCATTACTGGGACGGCAACAATGCAAGAGCAGTAGAGGAGTTTGCCGCCGCATATAACGAGCTGAACCCCGATGTGAAGGTTAAGCCTATCTTCGTACCGACAGGAGAGCTATTGCCGAAATTGGAGGCTACTGCCGCCGCCGGCAAGCCCCCGGCCATGGCCATAGCAGATATAGCCTGGATGGGCCGCTTGCTCCGCTCCGATGCCCTTCTGCCNATGGATGCATATATCGAGGAGAAGGGGTTCGATATCGACGATTTCTACCCATCACTCTTGGAGTACAGTAGGTACCAGGGCCAGACTCTGGCTTTGCCCATCACCACAAATAACTTGGCACTGTTTTACAACAAGGATCTCTTCAGAGCAGCCGGTTTAGATCCGGATAGTCCACCGACAACTTGGGATGAGCTAGTAGAATATGGCAAGAAGCTAACCAAAGCCGATGGCTCTATATTTGGATTCGAGATGTACTCTCAAGTGGATGAGACGGGCGAGGGTCTTACCTGGAACTTGCAGCCATATCTCTGGCAAGCCGGTGCTGATTTTCTTACAGATAGCTACAGTAGACCTGGTTTCAATAATGAAGAAGGGGAGAAGGCCCTCCAGTTCGTCGTAGATCTTTTCCAGAAGGAGAAGGTGGCCGGCTTGGCCCGGAAGGATTCATTCGGCATGGGTCGAGCCGCCATGGTGGTTAATGGCCCTTGGATGATAGGTATCTGGCAAGATTCTGTTTCCTTTGAGTTTGGCACTGCTCCTATTCCCTATCCTGAGTGGGGCAAACCAGCCACCAACATGGGTGGTGAGCAGATCTTTGCATTTAGGACCGATGCTGCTCGGGAAGCGGCGGCTGTTGATTTCCTCATGTGGCTAACTAGTACCGAGAACATGATCAAGTGGGATCAAAAGACCGGAGCCTTACCTGTCAAAGCATCTGTTGCCAGTAGCAGTGAGTATCGTGGGTTCATTGAGGATACAGAGCCCCGCCTCTTGGTGTTTGTCGATCAGCAGCGCCATGCTCATGCTCGGCCACCCATCCCAGAGTACGCAGATTGCTCCTTGGCTTTCGCCAAGGAAATGGAAAAGGCTTACTATGGCAGAGTGTCGGTTAAGGAAGCTCTTATCAATGCTGAGCAGGCTCTCTTAGCCATCCTGGAGAAGGGCAGATAAGCCTAGCAGCGAACCAATCATTAAGTACCTGGTTCCCGGTCTTTTCTAAGGCCGGGAACTAGCTTCCGGCAGAAGGGGGCCCCAAGTTGCAGGCAAAATCATATTGGTCAAAAAGCGGCTATAGGAAAGATGATATCCGGGCGGCTTTCATCTGTCTAGCTCCCGTCATCTTGATTTTCGCAGCTTTCTATATACTACCAATGGTCTACTCCGCCGTGCTGTCTTTGGCAGAGTGGGGTATGGGGAGTATGACGGGGTTTGTTGGNTTTTCTAATTACCTCGCCATGTTCAAAGATCCATATTTTTGGAACTCCCTTCAAGTGACCCTAGTTTATACACTAGGGGTTACCGTTCTTAGCCTGCCCCTAGGTCTTTTGGTAGCTTTAGGGCTCAATGTCAAAATACCATTGAGCAATCTGTGGAGGTCACTTTACTTCACCCCTTCGGTAACTGCTACTGTGGCCGCAGGGATCGTATGGACCCGCCTTTTCGATCCCTATGATGGCTTGGTTAACCACCTGCTTAGAGTTGTGGGGATCCGTGGTCCTGCGTGGCTGTCAAGTCCTGAGTGGGCGCTGGTAGCCGTTATCTTGGTAGGGGCGTGGAAGCGACTAGGCTTCAATGCCATGATTTATCTGGCGGGATTGCAGGGAGTACCAGGTGAGCTCTATGAAGCTGCCCTAGTCGATGGAGCGAATGCTTGGCAGAGATTTGCTCACATAACATGCCCACTGCTTCTGCCGACAACGTGGCTCCTTTTGATCATGTGTGTAATTGACTCTTTTCAAGTTTTTGATCTGGTCCATGTGATGACTTCAGGGGGGCCCATGAGTTCCACGGAGGTTATGGGGCTATATCTGTACAGGCAAGCCTTTGGGCTTTTCCACATGGGCTATGCTTCAGCCATCGCGTGGGTAATTTTTCTCTTAGTATTCATCGCTACATTGGTGCAGTGGAAGGTTTCTGGATCAGGAGGTGCTGGCGCATATGGGGAAGCACGCTAGAGGGCGCAGTAGCCGAAAGCATCCGTTATGGAAGGCCATCATAATACAGGCGCTCTTATTGGCCGGGGCTTTGCTGGTGATTTCCCCTTTTTTGTGGACGATAACTACGTCGCTAAAGCCCATAAAGAGCACCTTTGAGCCTCCTTATCTGCTACCGGTACATTTTGTGTGGCAAAACTATGTAGATGCATGGCAGGCAGCGCCTTTCCCGCAGTATTATCTAAATACCGTCATTGTCACCTTGGCCATCATGGTGGGACAGATTCTGACTTCTGCCATGTCCGGCTATGCCTTCTCCCGCCTATCTTTTCCCGGACGGGATGCTCTATTTCTAGTCTTCCTCGGGACGATGATGGTGCCTTTTTATGTGCTGGTGATCCCGCTCTTTCTATTGGTGGATAGGATCGGCTGGGTAGATACTTACTGGGGGCTTATCATACCCAGGATTGTGAGTCCCTTCGGAATATTCCTCATGCGCCAGTCCTTCCTATCTATACCAAAGGAGCTAGATGAGGCAGCCCTTATCGATGGATGCAGCAAAATGGGGATCCTGTGGCGCATTATTATGCCTTTGGCTAAGCCTGCCATTTCCACCTTGAGTATCTTCGCCTTCTTATTTGCGTGGAATGACTACTTATGGCCAATGATTGCCACCCGATCGCCGGAGATGTATACAGTACAGATTGGTCTAAGGACCTTTATGGGTAAATACGGGACCCAATGGGTTCTTCTCATGGCAGGGGTGGCCACTAGTACTATTCCAGTATTGATACTCTTTTTTGCAGCCCAATCCCAGGTTGTAGAGGGTATCGCAACATCAGGTCTGAAAGGGTAAGTATATGACACAGAAAAACACAGTCCCCCAGTGGGTAAACGATGCCATTATCTACCAGATTTTTCCCGATCGCTTCGCCAACGGTGATCCATCCAATGATCCTATAGATGTGGTGCCATGGGGCAGTAGACCAACTCGAACTAACTTCTTTGGAGGCGATCTTAAGGGAATCATTGATCATCTAGATTACCTAAAGGCCCTTGGAGTAAATTGCCTCTACCTTACACCGATCTTTGAGGCTCCCTCAAACCATCGCTATGATACTAAAGACTACTTTCAAGTGGACAAGATGCTGGGTACAACGGATACGTTAAAAGCCCTCACCCAAGCGCTGCATAATAGGGAGATGCGGATAATCTTGGATGGCGTGTTTGCCCACGTCAGTGATGAATTCCCTGCTTTCAAGGATGTACTCGAGCGTGGGGCTGCATCACCCTATGCCCAGTGGTTTCTTATTGATAGCTATCCTATTAGGAAGCATCCGAAACCCAGTTACCGGGCTTGTGGAGGATTAGCATCCATGCCCCGTCTTAATGTGGCTAATGCAGAAGTCCATGAACTTTTGTGCAAGGTCGGTGAGTACTGGATCGAAACAGCGGATATCGACGGTTGGCGCCTAGATATGGCATGGGAGGTTCCCCATGAGGCGTGGAGCAAATTCAGCGCTAGGGTGCGGGATGTGAAGGCCGATGCGTTCTTGCTGGGTGAATTCTGGGGAGATGCCACGCCATGGCTAGGCCGTGACAAATTAGATAGCTCAACTAACTATCTTTGGCGAGATGCTGTATTTCGCTTTTTTGTGAATCAATGTACCGATGCCCAGACTTTCGTACGGGAGATTCAGGCTCTTCGGGAGCTCTACGGTCCCCATGGGCCTACCATGGTGAACCTTCTAGGAAGTCACGATACTCCCAGATTGATGACCATCTGTCGCCAAAATAGTGCCAAGGCTATCCAGGCTTTAGCCATTCTCTTAACGGATATTGGTGTACCCCTCATCTACTATGGTGATGAGGTGGGGCTGACGGGAGGTAATGATCCTGGGTGCCGGAAGAGCATGCCATGGGGCAGCGACACCTGGAATCGCAAGGTATACGAAGCTTCCAGGGTACTCATAAACTTAAGAAGGCGACATCCAGCTTTACGGCGAGGAGATCTTGAGGTGATCCTGGCGGAAGGAAGGATCTTGGCGTTTGTCCGCCAGTACGAAGGCGATACAGTTCTAGCGGCCTTTAATGCGGGCTTTCAGTGGGAAAACTTCTCGATAAAGCTGCCTGAAACACTCAACGCATGCGGGGAAGTTTGGAGAAGCTCACCGGAGATATCGCTGGATGAAGTATCGGGTAGAAGAGCTGAGTTTCGCGTGAAACTACCACCCCAGGGAGTACTAATCATGGCATCAAGGTGGGGGGGCCCGTGCTGGAAGAGGGTTTGAGTCCTTCGGTCCGTACCCTCTGCCTATGAGACGGGGTATGTCCATGGGTGAGCTAACCCGGTGCTTCAACGCGATACCCTTAAATCTATTGAAGCTAGATAGTAGTCAGGATTGGAGGAATTTGGGGCTCTTCGGCAGAAGTATTTGATTTACCGGACATGGTATAGGAAACTGTGATTTTGATCTTTAGGTGCGTCAACTAAATGGGGCGAGGCCCCAATTTGGCCATACCACCGTGCTAATGCAATCCGTTCCCCAGAGGCAGGTGAGGGAAGTGTTGGGTGAGGTTAGTATCTCCCCCGAGTTTGTTGAGCTCCAAGGGAGGTTTGAAGCGGCAAAAACCGAACTGGCCAAGGTAGTGTCAGATCGGGATTACCTCTTGACCACAGTCAAGACCAATCTCGAGACAAGATACTATCAGTCCATTGGGCGCAAGGAGTATGAGTTGTTTCTCATCCGATGTGAGGTTTTGAGACTGAGGCGGAAGATCGAGCTCATCCAGGCCTCTCTTAATCGGGGGGAAGAGCCAAACTTAGACCATATTGAGAAGCACCTAGATAAAGAGCTCGAGGAGTGGACGGAGAAAGCTCGGGCCCTTTGGGATAAAATCTCCCGGGCAGAGTTCGTAGACCAGCTACCGACTCTGACCTTAGCAGATACCCATGAGCTAAAGAAGCTTTATAGAGAACTGGTGCGCAGGCTCCATCCGGATATCAATCCTGACTTGCCGGAAGAATCCAGAAACCTATGGGAGAGGGTATTGAGCGCTTATCTTAATGGAGATCTCGAGGAGCTAAGGACACTGTCCATGCTCTTTCTGGAATATGAGACCAGCCCTAATAATCCCTCTACAATGGAGCAGTTGGCTCTGGATGTGGAGCGGCTCACTGTCTGGATAAAAAGACTCCTTCAGGAGCTAGCAGAGCTAGAGAAGGAGTTTCCCTTTAACTATCAACATAAGCTTGATGATCCCAAGTGGGTAAAAGTTCAGCAGGATGTTATCTTGAAGCAGATTGGTGAGATGCAAAGGCAGAGGGATAAGTATCTAGCCATACTCACGGGTATGGGAGGCACTGGACAGCTTATTCACTAGGGAGAGTAGATATGGGTCAGCAAATCGTTCCTTTTGATGAAGATGTATGGGGGCTAATTCATCGGTTCTTTGGTGGCGATATGCAGATTGCTCCTTATATCCGGGAGATCTTCCTCTTAGAGTGCCATATCGCTGGGACAAGCTACCTTGATCTCGCTAGTATCGAGCTGGAGATCAGCATCGGTGATCCGCTGCTTTTTCGCAGGGAACCAGACAACGCCTACGATGAACTGGCCATAGTTATCTTTGATCAAAAGGAACGCAAGCTAGGGTATGTCCCCCGGGCAAAAAACGAAGTGCCTGCCCGGCTCATGGATGCAGGCAAGCTCCTCTTTGGCCAGATTGAGGCTAAGGAATGGGTCGGCAATTGGTTAAAGCTAGTTATGCGGGTTTATATGCGGGATATCTAGACATGATCATGACAGATATTCTTGGGGGAGTGCAGATGACGGAAGTTTATTATACCAAGGGCAAAAGAATTAGGTTGGGTAATGATGCCATCGAGATAGTCATTGACAGTTATACCGGCGAGCTATTCTCTTTAATTAACAACACCACCGGTGAGAATCTCATCAAGAGTCAGTGGAAGGGAAAAGCAGCGCCATTTAACATGGAAGTGACGAATGGCCAGGGAGTTGCCAGAACTCTTTGCCCTCCGGGGCGAGGTCGCGGTCCCCTTCCCAAACTGAGGGTAGAAGAGAGCCCCAATGGTGCCAAGACCCTAACGGTATCCTATAATGGGTGGCAAGATGATCATGACACCATCGATATCCGCCTGGAGTACTCCATCACTGTTTCACCGAAAGATCCAGAGACCATTTGGCACATAGCGGTGGACAACCAAGATACTGACTGGACAGTATCATCTATTATGTTCCCCTGCATCTACGGTGTGTATCTTGGTCAGACCTGGATCGATGATGAGCTGGTGCTGCCCTTTATCGCGGGGCAGAAGATCAAGAACCCCGTGGAAGTCTACCCTAGAGAGCCGTCGGCTATCGAGTGGGATTGGCAGGATTACCACTATATTTATCACGTTGATGGTGTGAGTGCCCAGAAGGCCGATGATGGTGCTTTCGTCTACAAGCTAAGCTATTCTGGGCCGGCATCGATGCAGTGGATGGATTATTTTGAAGAGGGTCAAGGACTCTATATAGCTTCATATGATAGCGACCTTAGCGTTGCTGATCTCCATACAGAGGCCTTTGGACGGGGAAAACCCGGTATGGGCTTTGCCATAAGAAAGTATCCCAGGATTGGGCCGGGTTCCAAGTGGAATTCCCATCCCTTTGCCATAGCGGTACATAAAGGAGATTGGCACTGGGGTGCAGATCGTTACCGAGAGTGGGCAGAGACCCTAATGCCAAAAACATCGCCGCCGGACTGGTTCTTCAATAGTCCCGGACTGGTGGCCCACTATGATTTTAAGTACCAATCCGGTGAGGTAGTCCACCGCTTCAAGGACATTCCTAGCCTAGCTCAAAGGGCCGAGGAACTGGGCATCGATCATATATTGCTTTCAGGCTGGCATCGAGAAGGCTTTGATAACGGCTTCCCCCTCTATACGCCTGATGCAGAACTAGGTTCGGAAGATGAGTTCGTCGAAAGCCTCCAAGATGTAAGAAGATATGGCAGTAACACTTCCTTCTATGTAAACTCCCGCCTATGCAATCTGCGATTTGAAGAGGTCGCCAGAGAGCGGGATGAATGGGCAGTAAGGCAGCCCAGTGGTGAAACCCTCCAAGAAGCCTATGGAGATCAAGAGTTCGCTGTGATGTGTCCCGGGGCTAAGGGATGGCGTGATCATCTAAGAGAAACCGTCAAACGGCTTGCTGAAGCAGGGGCCTCTGGGGTTTACCTAGATCAGCTGGGTATGGCCAGTGCACAGCNTTGCTTTAGTGAAGATCATGGCCATCACCCTGCGGCATGGATCAAGGGGTATAGNGAGCTACTTCGGGATATACATTCGACTTGTCCCGATGTAGCTCTATTTTTCGAGGGTTGTGGGGATGCGTATGGCGGATTTGCCAGCGGTCAGCTGATCTCCACCTTCTTTTACTGGCATGCCGGTGCTTTTCCTGAGCTATATAAGTACACCTTCCCCCAGCAGACTCTGGTGGACATGGTTTACCCAGCTAGGGACCAAGTGATGAGGCCACCCTATGTATCGCTAATAGCTAAAGATCTCATTAATAGAGCCTTTGTCATGGGTTCTTATCTATGGATATACGATCTGGAGGAGGATAATAACTTCGATGGTGACCCTAAGCTCTTGGACTATCTAGAGCAAGTGATCAAGCTGCGGAGAGCCTGGCTTACAGATTTCGGACCAGGCCGCTTCCGGGACGATACCGGCATGATAGTCCATGGCAATGCTACGGTGAAGCGGTTTGAGCTAGGCACAGGAGGAGCTCTTCTGGCTATATGGAACCATGCACCGGGATCAGGTATAAGGGTTGATCTGGAGTGGCACGGGGCAGCAGAACACAAAATCACCCATATGGATCTCGACGGGACAGTGGAGGAGATAGAGGGTAGAGCCCTTGGGGATTCGACCCAGAGGATTTTGGCCATAGCAGTGAGTGCACAGGAGCTATCATTGGTGCATATTAGCAGAGGACAGGAAAGACTGGCCGGAAGATGAGGTGCAGTAACACAAGTCTGTTAACTCACTTTAATGATATTGCTAAAAGCCATGTCTGGCCGAGCATTTATCAGTGTTGGTGCAAAGGTTTGTGGGATTAAAAGACCACATTTCGAAGAACTAACAGCAGCGAACAAAAGAAAGGAGGGAGAGGAAGCCACAGATAACACTGAAGGGGTCAACACCAAATATCTAAGAGGAGTGTGAAAAAGTGAAAATAGGGATTAGTAGTTATTGCTTGTTGAGCGCACTTCGCAATGGTGAGATGACAATTCTGGATGTAGTACAGTGGGCTAAAGACAACGGGTGTGAGCACATAGAGCTGGTTCCCTATGGATTTACGCTAATCGATAACCCCGAGTTAGCTGATCAGGTGACCAAAAAAGCTGAAGAACTGGATCTGGAAATATCAAATTATTGTATGCCGGCAAACTTTTGTCAAGAGACAGAAGCAGAATTCGAAGCTGAGGTAGCCAGAGTGAAGGAGCATGTTGACTTACTTCACCGTATGGGTATCAAGACACTACGCCACGATGTGGTAGCTTTCCAAACCACTCCTGAGGGAGCCAACATCCAGAGTTTTAATAGACTTCTTCCTCAAATGGTTGAAGGTAGCCAAAGAATTGCTGACTATGCAGCACAATTTGGCATCACTACTACCATTGAAAACCATGGCTGGGTTGTACAGCATAGTGACCGCGTGCAGCGGTTATATCAGTTGGTCGATAGAGAGAATTTCAAAGTAACCGTTGATGTCGGGAACTTCATGTGTGTAGATGAATTGGCGATTATAGGTGTAATGAAAAACCTACCATACGCATCACATATCCACCTGAAAGATTTCTATTATCGTCCGTTTTATGAGGACCCCGGTGAGGGCAGGTGGTTTAAGACAGTCAACGGCAACTTCTTGCGTGGATCAATATTTGGGCAGGGTGATTTGCCAGTAAGGGAGATTTTAGGACTAATAAAGCAATCTGGATATGACGGGCATCTATCATTGGAGTTTGAAGGCATGGAGGAGTGTAAAGAAGCTACAAGAATAGGCCTCAACAATATTAGGCGAATTCTAGACGAAGTATAAGTGTAGTGATATCTCTTGGAGGCGCATTGCTGAACTCACATTCTCGATAGTTTGATTCTTCATTTCGCAAAAAAGCGATTATGATTGCAGGCATAGTCACTGACCCTTTGTGATCGTACACTGTGTTCTATTTTGTACCGATCACGCGGTCAGTGATTATGCTTGTTTATTGACCCGTTGAGCCGCATGAGTAGACCGCATGAGCCCTGGCCCCGTCGCAATACCTAGTTGCGAAGGGATTCCAGGGCGTTGTGGCGAATATTTGCACTTAGGGCAGATTCCTGCCCTTGACCTACCAAAGGATAGAAAACACCATTTNTTCATCGCTCCGCCAGAGGGGCAAGCAANTCATTAAGATTGGNCGCTTCGACCCATCGAGCCAAANTTGCTCAGTGTGCGGATATCGCCAAAGCATAGCACTGCCCGAGCGAACCTTTGCGTGTTCAAGCTGCGGGTCCATAATAGACAAAGATCACAACGCAGCTCGAAATATTAGGAGTTGGGGCATCAACTCCGGACTAGAGAGTGTAAGACGGTCTGAGGCCGCAGCTCTTGTTTGAACCCAAGAATTTCACGACTTTATTCGTGGGAGTATGTCAACTGTATCACCCCACCCCATCGCGAGATAGGGTCTGACCCGTTGAGCCGCATGAGTGGAAGGGGCCCCACGCTTTCAATCTCTGGCATTCAGAACCTTGCAGAGTTCTATATGTCTCGGCCTATGGCAATCTTGGCACTAAGTATACACTCTATCTCTAGCGGTGACTGGCCGGGATAGGAGGCGTGCTTTCCAACGAACTGACGGAGGAAACGTAATGATAGAAACACCAAGGTACTCGGCTGATCTCACAGGAAATCCGTTACTGTTTACAGAGACCCGTATGACCGCCAAAATGCGCTGCGCGGGGCTGGCCGATGATGAGATTGTGGAGGAGATCTGGGAGCATAATCTCTACCAGCATAATGGGCGAAAGAAACTCCGTGAACGCGCACGGGCTATATTACGACGGCTGGATAAGTTGTCACCTGAACTCCTTGAGATAGTGGCCGACGGACCACTTGATCTAGCCAAGCTTACAGCACTATATGCTGTTGCCAAGTCCAACAGGGTGGTTGCAGACTTCATCATCCAAGTGTATGTGCCCAATGCCAGACTGGCTGAAGGACGAATTGAGCAATCTGACGCAAAAGAGTTCTTCCGGGTGTTGAGAGAGCAGAACGAAGTGGTTGCCGCCTGGTCTGAAGCAACAATAGAGAGGTTGAGGCAGGCAGTTGTGAAAATGCTGGCTGACGCAGGTCTGATTGTCAGCACTAGCAACCCTACCATAGTACGGCCCATAGTCCCTACAAGCTATCGTGAGGCACTGGAGGCCGTAGGAGATGGTTGCTATGCCCAAATGCTGATTGGAGGGATGTAGAATGGACTCGAATATCGGCCTGCGGCTAAATGAATTGGCAGCTAGAATTGATGATGACGCGTTCTTGTTGAGACGGGGTCTTGGCAACGAGGTAGCCGTTTGGATATTCGATTACGACCCTGCCGATGAGATGGTAGTCCGCCAATTTGTCAGCGGCTTGGTTCAAAGCTCCCAGTTTACGGGTTCGCTGCGCAAAATAGCGAGATTTGATCTGTACGACATCGCACTATCCATTATGGAGGAGCGGGGTGTCTTGGATAGGTTGGTTGAGATGGAGAAACGGCGGGGACCTGAATATCTTCTGGAGGCGGTGAAATCCGTTCTTCCTCCAGAGGCCTACGTGCAGGCCATGAATGCTGCCCTGACAGACGAACGGATAGTGTTCATTACCGGTGTCGGAAGGGTATGGCCGTGGGTACGGTCTCATACGATACTGGGCAATATTACCGGTCGACTAGATGAGCTGCCTGTGGTTTTGTTCTTTCCGGGAACCTATACGGGAACCGGTATGAAGCTGTTCAACGTCATAGAAGGTGAAAACTACTACCGTGCTTTTCAGATGGTGCCCAATAGGTGATCATCGGAGGTTTAGCTCATGAAGATCAAAGACATGTTTGTGCAACCCATTGATCGAAACATTCAAGGAGTGATCAAGGCTGGCGAGCGAGACCCAGATATAGTGCGACACGAGCTAGAGGAATACGTTGTTACAGGCGAGATTCGTCGCTACATATCTACGTTCTTTCAAGTCTTCAACCGGAGTATTGATGAGCCTTGGGATAAGATGGGAGTTTGGATCTCTGGATTCTTCGGAACCGGTAAGTCACATCTGCTCAAGATCCTATCGTATCTACTAGAAGATATGGACGTCTTTGGGCGGCGCCCTGTGGAGTATCTAGAGGAGAAACTGGACGATAGCTTCATGGTTGCTGAAATCCGGCGGGCAGCAGCGGTACCGAAGGATGTAGTCCTTTTCAACCTAGATGCCAAGGCGGATTCATCTTCTTCGATAGCAAAGGATACAGTGGTAGGCGTCTTTACTAGGGCTTTCTTTGAGCAACTGGGGTTTTGCTCAAGTCCCATGTGGCTTGGCTACATGGAATGGACCCTGTTACGTATGGGGAGGTATGAGGAGTTCTGTGATGCCTTTCAAGAGGTGGCAGGCGCTCCATGGGTTGAGCGACGGGAGCTCGGCGGGATATTTGAAGAAAGCAACATAGTAGATGCCCTAGTCAAAATCGGATTAGTGGAGGAATCCCGCAAATGGGATTTTATCACTAACTTGCGTAGTTCTTACGAGATGAGCCCTGAGACCTTCGCCAGCATGGTTCAGGAGTACCTGGACATGCGTGGCCCTGATCATAAGATCATATTCCTTGCCGATGAGATGGGACAATTCATAGCCTCAGATACAAAGGATATGTTGAATCTACAGAGTGTTGCCGAATGCTTGGGGGCAGAGTGCCATGGGAGGGCCTGGATTGTCGCCACAAGCCAGCAGGCCATCGATGAGGTTACCAAAAGAATCGTCAGCGAGGATTTCTCCAAAATACTGGGTAGGTTCGATACTCGGCTATCGCTTTCTTCCGCCAATGTCGATGAGGTGATTAAGCACCGTTTACTTCGGAAGACGGTTCCCGCGCAACACACCCTCGAAATGTTCTACTTACAGAAGGAAGCGGTATGTCGGAATCTATTTACCTTCTCTGCCAACACACCGGGCCAGCGGCTGTACGATTCAGCTAAGGAGTTCTCTGACACCTATCCCTTTGTTCCCTACCAATTTGACCTCTTACAGAGCGTATTTGAACAGGTCCGTAGACAGGGTGCGGCAGGTAAACACCTGGCAAAAGGTGCACGATCGATGCTTGCGACCATCCAGGATGCAGCATTGACGATAGCCGGTGATGAGGAAGGAGTGCTGATCCCCTTTTCTACGTTCTACAACTCCATGGAGGAGTTTTTGGAGCCTTCCGTCCGGGAGGTCATCGAGGGGGCGAAGCGGAAGCCCGAATTGCAGTCATTTGATAGTGAGGTACTCAAGGTTCTTTTCACCCTAAAATGGACTACTGACGTGATGCCAGCAACCCTAGACAACCTTACTGTACTCATGGCTTCATCCATCGATGAGGACAAGAAGGCGTTGCGCCAGAGGATCGCAAGTTCCCTTGATCGGCTGGTTAGGCAAAGCCTAGTTCAGAAGGATGCTGACGTTTTCATCTTTCTCACCGATGATGAGCAGGACATTGATAGGGAAATCAAGCGCACAAATTACGACTCTTCTCAGGTAGCTCGGTTATTCCACGATACCATCTTTGGGTTGATCTTCGAAACCAAGAAAGTAAGGTACCAAGGCGTATATAACTTCGACTTCTTCCAGGAAGTCGATGGCATGGTATTTGGTTCCGCAAAGGCGGAGATTGGGATCAGTATTATGACTCCCTTCACATTTGTCTACAGCAATGTGGGGTATCAGGATGTTATCCGTAAATCTGCCCTTCATCCTGACCGCGTTTATATGGTGCTTTCCAATGATCGGGATCTGGTCGAGCAAGCGGAGATGTATCTTCGGCTTGATGTATTTCTAAAACAGAAGCCTCGAGTTCACGTGCCTACTAATATACTCCGCATACTGGAAACCCGGGAAACACAGAGGGAGAAGTACCGTGAGGAGTTTATCGGATCTGCTAAAAGATGCATCGCTAGTGCGGAGTTCTATGTAAACGGCTCTCCTATAGACATTAGCAGCCGAAACGTTAAGCGGCCTCAAGATATCATCGCTGAGGCGATGGAAAAGGTTGTGCCGGCAGTCTATACTCGAATCGGCGATATGGAGCAGCACTTTGATGACCCGAGGGAGCTAAAGCGCCTGGTGCATGCCCATGAGCTTGGGGGGGCTGAGCTCAATAGGCGGGCCAGAGATGAAGTCTTGCAGTATCTGTCAGATGCTCAAATGATGCATATGCGGGTAACGATGAAAACCTTAGTGGACAAGTATACAGCTAAGCCCTTCGGCTGGTTGCTATACGATCTGGCCGCGGTGGTTATCTCCTTGCATCGGGAGAATGAGATTGAGCTAATTCAGGGCGCAGCCAAGGTAGAGCGGGGCGATGAGCGCATTGTGGACATGCTCACTAAGTATTCCCAAATAGATAAGGTTATTGTTCGGCATCGAAGCCCTGACGATGAGGAGCTAATGAGGCTAATCCGGGAGATAGCCCAGCAAGTGTTTAACAAAGCTCACCTTGAGGGAGGCAATCAAGATGAGTTGATAGCCACATTCAAGGGACTTCTCCAATCTGAGCTGCAAGAGCTGGAGCCCTTAGCTTCATATTACCGATTGGGTAGGCACTACCCAGGACAAGCCTCTATGAGATCATGGGCAGACATACTCAGGCAGATCCTAGATGCCACCACGGATTACGCTAGACTCAAACAGTTATTGAAAACTAAGGGTTCTGAGATTGAAGAAGGCTCCCAATCAGTGGCTCCGGTGAAGAGTTTTCTGGAGAATCAGCGTGTTCACTTTGACTCAGGTGTGGATACTCTTAGTATCTTGCGGGAGGTTCCCAGAGAGTATTTAAGTGACGAGGCTAGAAGGGCAATGGATGAGCTACAGACCATAGTGGGTTCGGAAGCTCCGTATGGGTTCATTCACCGGATTCCAGGTCTTAAGCAGACACTAGACGGTGATTATGCAAGGATCTGTGAAGCGGCCAGGCGAGATACTACTAAGGTGATTGATGATCATCTGCACCAGGTGGAGCAGGCACTAAATGCAGCCATGCCTGATCAGGCTCAGTCCCTTGATATGCTGAATGGGTTCCAGAAGCTGAAAAACCGGGCTAGCGAATCGAAGAGACTCAATGATATAAAGGCACTGCAGGTGACCAGCGGCGAAATGCTGCAGTCTGCTTTCCGCAATATTGAGTCCATGACGAAAACCACCAAGCATGAGTCTGATGGCCAAGGGACGGCAGCACCTACGCCGCCGGTGCGTAGGCATGTGAAGCTGGTAGAAGTCATAGAGCGAGTATCTATTAATGAAACCCTAGAGACTGTAGAGCAAGTCGATGAGTTTATGAAAAGCTTATCATCGCAACTAAAGGTTCAGATCATGCGGGGTAATACTGTAATACTCAAGTGATACCAGGAGGGATACTCCTTGAATACAGCAGCAATAGAAAAATTCGCGGCCAGTGCAAGGCGTCAGCTGATGGATGATGTGGAGCAGCGCCTATATGAATTAGGTCTATCCCGTGAGGTTATTGAATCAGGTGCTATTCCTGATGTCACTAGGGTAACCCTCGATGGAAAGCTGCTAGATTTCGACCAGACCAACCAGTGGAATGAGCTCGTAAAGAGGCTAAGCACCACCGGATACGATCGGGTGGTAGAGCAGGTTGCTTACACTTGGTTCAACCGCTTCGTTGCTTTGCGCTTCATGGAGGTAAACGGCTATCTTCCCGGTGGAGTAAGGGTCCTTTCCGCGGCAGATGCTGATCCAGGTGATTTTAGGGCCCGCCCAGATATTATGAGGCATGCCATCTCAGCCCTTAAGGTTGACGAGCAACTGGTTCGTGAGATGCGTATGGCTGGGGATGATGAGAGGCTCTATCGCTATCTATTGATGGCCCAGTGCACTGAGCTGGCATCTACCCTGCCTTTCCTATTCGAGGAGATAGAGGGGTGGATTGAGCTCTTATTTCCTCGGAATATCCTCGCGGAGGGGTCCATTATCCGTCGCCTGGTAGCCGAGATCCCAGAGGAAGACTGGCGGGAACAAGTGGAGATAGTGGGATGGCTATACCAGTACTATATATCTGAGCGCAAAGATGAGATCTATGCTAGCTTCAAAAAACGTAAGAAAGCCTCGAAGCATGACATTCCCCCTGCCACGCAGTTATTTACGCCCAACTGGATTGTAAGGTACATGGTAGATAACTCCCTAGGCAGGCTATGGCTGGAAAGCAGGCCCGAATCAAGGCTGCGTCCACTGATGGACTACTACATCGATGAAGCAGAGCAAGATCCCGAAGTGCGGGCTCAGCTAGAAGAATTGGTCCAAAAGCATATGGATCCGGCCCAGATCACTCTTATCGATCCTGCTTGCGGTTCTGGGCATATTCTGGTTTACGCCTTCGACCTGCTATACGAGATGTATGTNGAAGCTGGCTACNACATACCTGACATCCCCCGTATGATACTGGAACAGAATATCTATGGCTTAGATATAGATGAACGGGCCGCTCAGCTAGCTGCCTTTGCCCTGATGATGAAGGCGAGAGCACGGGATCCCCAGATATTCTCCAAAGGAGTTCGCCCCAATATCTTGGCGATCAGGGAGAGTAATTCAATCAGCAAGGAGTTCCAGTCAACTCTTCTCAAGATCATGAGCGAGGAAGAGAGGCAGCAACGCTCGAAAGAGCTTGAATACCTCATTAAGGTCTTCCACGATGCGAGCGAGTATGGTTCGCTAATCAGGGTGGAGGAAATGGAACTCTCGTGGTTACCAGAGGCGGTGGCCAAGGTGAGGGATACAGCAAAGCAACAGGCTAACGCTGCCCTGATCTCAGATACGGAATCGCTTAGCCCTAGTGATTTGAACCGGCAGAGTGATTTAGTGCTCGATCTGGCTAAACAGGCGAAGATCATGGCGAGGAAGTATGATGTAGTGGTCACGAATCCGCCGTATATGGGCACCAGGAATATGGGGGCTAGGCTCAAGGATTATTTGGGCGATCAGTACAGCCGAGTGAAGACAGATCTTTTCTCTGCCTTCATTATTAGGTGTCGCGAGATGAGTAGACTAGCCGGACATTTGGGGTTCATGTGTCCCTTCGTCTGGATGTTCATCTCTTCTTATGAATGGCTGCGACGAGAACTGTGTACCCA
>JGI24707J26582_10000378_pt1 | contig 34207 bp, 31 predicted proteins | sample BioPla1DNA1_FD_26582 | JGI IMG/M metagenome (IMG submission 26582)
TTCAGCTTGGGCTAAAGCTTTGCGATAGCCATTTAGGCGCTGGCAGGTATTGAACCTTCCTTCTACGCCGATCAGTCCAATCTGGGTATGGCCCCTATCTAGAAGATAACGCGTCGCCTGATAACCTGAACGGTTAAAGTTGAAATAGACAAAATCTGCTTCTACCTGGTCTGAGGTGCCATTTAGGATAACCATCTTGGGAACATGCTTCTGAAGCAAAGCAATGTACTCATCAACNAACTGGCCCAANAGAATGATCCCGTCAATGCTATGGCCTTTACGCAGGTTTTTAGGCAGTTCATTTTCTTCTTGTTTTTCCCTTGCCACAAACTCCATGCTAAAGTCCATGCCATATGCACGGATGTAATGTTCTAGACTCTGTACCAAGAGGCTGAAGTTGCTCGCATCTGCCTCGAATTTGCGTTTGATTAAGAGGAGCACGTTCTTGGTCTTTTTTCTACCGCGTTTGTAACCCAATTCTGCCGCTTTTTCCTTTATCCGTCCCCGGAGCTCGTCACTGACACCCGGACTCCCAGACAAAGCGCGGCTAACTGAGATGGATGAAACCCCCAAAGCTTCAGCAATCTGGGCTATTGTCACCTTCTTGCTCACCAGAATCCCTCCCTCGCATACAATAGTATATCAAACTACCGTTATATTCACCAGCTTTCTAACGTTATGTTTCTGTTTTGTACCGTTGCAAAAAATAAACAGACAGAAGATTATCTCCTCTGCCTGTTTAAAGCTAGTTTTCTCTTGTATCAGTACTTAATGTCCCTACTTGTCTTATTTTTCAGCCAAAGACATGAGCTTTTCTTTCTTTTCTTTGACCTCCCTAGACAGCGCCTGTTTTTTCTCGTCATCTCTTTGCCAGCATCTTGAGCAAAAAAACACCCCTGCATCTTCAGTATCGAAGATACGGGGGTGCTAGATCTGGTCAGAAACAGTAAGTCGGCAGTTAAACCGCCACTTTAATAACAACCTTCTTAACTGCCTCAGGGCCATCAACCGAGATGCACGGCATATGGGCATCTTCAGGGAAGAAGACTGCAAACATGCCGGCTTCAAGCCGGACTAAATCGCCCTCGCCTGCGAAAAACTGAATATCTTTCTCCCCATCATAGCTGTCCAGGGACTTGAGGTTTACCACATTGGTGTAACCTATAAATTCCCTTCCGCTGACAATGTATTGGATGTCAATATACTTGCGGTGCGTCTCGTACTTGCCTTCCTCTAGCGGCTTGGAGTCATACTCCTGCACCAGGGCAAAGACCCTGTCGCCTTCGATAGGGTATCTTCCCACCTCCAGCCCCTGCAAGTCTTGGGTACTCAGATATTCTATTCCTCTCTCTAGTCCCGAGCTCAAGTTCAGATACAGATCGCTGTTTGCCAGTTTGTCGACTATCATTCTAGTTCGTCCTTGGCTAGCACAGCAAAGATTACGGTAATTAAACCTGCACCGGGATCCGGCTTGCCTACGCTGCCCTCTTGGAACCAGCTGGCCCTGCCCAACTTGGACTGCATCTCTTTGGTGTTTTCAAACCCAGTCAGCGCAGCTTGATGGGCCTTTTTCCAGGCCGCAGGAAGCCCTTCTGATTCTAGGCTTTCTTCCAGGGCTTCAACTGCAGGAATCAAGGCATCGAGGGCAGTTTTGTCGCCAAGCTCACCTTTGCCCCGTTCTTTGATGCCGTTTACCCCAGCCTGCAAACCGGCCACAATGTCCTCTGGGCTAAGCTCGGTCTTACCCTTCCACTCTTTACCCATCCGCATAATCGCGGTGGACACCAAGGTCCCCATGGTTGACGGTGCCACTTTATTGAAAGTCAAGCCTCCGGTCATAAAGAACTTGCCGATATCATCGTCGGAGTACGTNGCAGCGGCATCAGCCAGGGCAGTGAAGCCCCTGTCCATTGTCAGGCCCANATCTCCATCGCCAATGGCTGAGTCTAACTCCACCAGCCACTCCTTGTTTTTGGCCACTGCTTTGGCCATTCTTTCCAGAGTTTCGGCTACCTGTGCAAACTTAGCAACCACTGACAATCCCCCCTGGTCCAGGCTGAATAAAGAAGGGTGATTGGGCCGGAGCATCCAACAGCTCTTTCAGTTCATCATCCAGTTTGAGAAGGGTTATGGAAAAACCGCCCATTTCCATGGAAGTAGCGAACTCGCCGATGTAATTGCGATAGACCTTGATATCCTTCTCACCCAAGATCTGCGCTATTTTCCGGTAGACAATATAAAGTTCTTCCAAAGGAGTGGAGCCGAGGCCGTTCACCAAAACAGCTATTTCAGCGCCGGATTCCAGCTGGAAATCCTTGATGATCGCATCCATCAGCTCTGCGGTAACCTCGTCTGCAGGCTTGAGCTCGCCCCGGCGGATACCCCGTTCACCATGGATACCCATGCCGATCTCCATCTCGTTTTCGCCAATTTCAAAGGTCGGCTTGCCCACTTCAGGAATAATGCATGGGCTCAAGGCGACACCCATACTCCTTGTGGCAGCCACGGTTTTTTCAGCAACACGGGTTACTTCCTCTAGCGAGCCCATAGCTTCAGCCTTGGCTCCGGCAATTTTATAGGCAAAGAAGAGACCTGCCACGCCCCGGCGCTTCTGCCAGTTGTCCCTTGGTGCCGAAGCCACATCATCAGTAACCAGCACGGTCTTGGACTCAATGTCGGACATCTCCAGAATTTCAGCTGCCATATCAAAGTTCATCACATCGCCGCTGTAATGGCCGAACAGGAACAAAACACCTGCACCGGACTGGGCAGCCTCTGCCGCGGCCACAATCTGATCTGCACCAGGCGATTGGAACACATCCCCGATCGCAACACCATCACAGAGACCATAGCCCACATAGCCAAGGAAGGTAGGCAGGTGGCCGGAGCCGCCTCCGGTAATAATTGCCACTTTCCCATCCTTAGGACTGTCTGCCCGCACCAAGCTTAGTGCATCGTCCAGCAGCCGCAGCTGGTCTGGATGGGCTGCAGCAACCCCTTCCACGTATTCTCTAGTAAACTTCTTCGGATCATTTACAAACTTTTTCATTCTTCATCCTCCTACGCAACTAAGCACCGACTTCTTTAGGTCCCCGCCTTTTTTGGATAACTTCACGGATAGGTCCCCACAGAAGCGACACTAGAGAGATTACTAGAAGTACAACTGTAATTGGACGTGTAAAGAAGATAGACGCATCACCTTGTGAAAGGGCAAGGCTCCTCCGGTAGTTAGATTCTGCAATGGGTCCAAGCAATAGTGCCAAGATAAAGGGTCCCAGGGGAATATCCGCTTTCTTAAACACAAACCCCACGATGCCTGCGATAAACATGACGATTACGTCAAAAATGGAGTTGTTGATGGCAAAGGAGCCCAGGATACAGAAGCCAATTACAGCTACCCAAATGTATTCCTGCTTAATCCGGAGAATCACAGAGCTCGCTCTGGCGGTAACCAGGCCAAGGGCCAAGATCATCAGGTAGCCCACAAACATTAAAGCCATAATGCTGTACACAAAGGGTGCCTGCTCAATAAATAGGCGCGGGCCCGGCTGCATACCGTACATCATCAAAGAACCAATCAGAATTGCGGTAACCCCGTCACCTGGAATGCCCAGTGTCATCATGGTCGTCATCGCACCGCCAATAACTCCATTGTTAGCCAGAGAAGTTACGGCAAGACCAGTGTAGGAACCCTTGCCAAACTCCTCCGGCTTTTTGGAAATTTGCTTTGCCTGCTGCCAGCAGACAATCGAGGCAATATCTCCGCCTGCTCCTGGAATGGCTCCGATCACTGCACTAACGATGGAAGAAAGCAGCACAGCAAAACTAGATTCACGCAACTCCTTCCTGTTTGGCCACATGCGGCCCATCTCTGTTAAAACCGCTGCACCTTCCTCATCACCGGCGAAGGATTTGTTTCTAGCCACACGCTCACTGAGCTGAAACAACACTTCACCAACGCCAAACATACCAACCAGTGCCACAACAAAGGGAATACCGCTCAGCAAGTTGACATTGCTAAAGGTAAACCGGGGCATACCGTGCATGGGATCAAGGCCAATTGTGGAAATCAAAAGGCCGAGGAATCCAGCAAAGAGCCCATTGATAAGTTTTTTGCCAGAAACGCTAATCATCATGGTTAGACCAAAGAGGGCCAGAGCAAACATCTCGGGAGGCCCAAACCTCAAGGCAAAACGGGCTACAGGAAAGGCGGCCACCGTTAGCACGAAGCTGCCAAACAATCCTCCCACCACCGAATAGATGGTGTTCATGCTGAGTGCGAGTCCGATCTTACCCTCTTTGACAATGTGATAGCCGTCAAAGGTTTGTGCAATAGAAGCAGGTGTACCAGGAGTATTAATGAGAATTGCCGATACCCCGCCAGCCCATATCGCGGAATTGTAAATGCCGAGTAATACGGCCAATCCCTGGGCAGGTTCAAGCCAAAATGTCAGCGGCGTTAGGATTGCCACACCCATCGTTGCAGACAGGCCAGGCAAGACACCGATAACCATACCTGCTACAACACCCAGCAGGGAGTAGAGAAACAAGTTAGTTGTAAAGATCTCTACGAAAGCGCCAAGCAACATATCCAAACCTTTTCACCCCTTTAGAGCGTTCTATTTATCGAGCCAACAGCAGTACTTGCAGAACTTTGGAGAAAAAATAATACGAACCTACGCTAAAAGCGATACCAAAGATTAATGCCTTAGGGAGCTTCACTTTGTAAAGCAATGCTAAACCGAACATGAGCAGGAAGTTTGCGATCAAATAATGGGTGTAATACCATAACACAACAAAAAGGGCACATCCGGCCACTGTCAGCAAGATTGCTATTAAGTTTTCTTTGGCCATCGCATCAGAGATTTCTTTTTTGCGGGCAAAGTAGGCAACGTTTTCCCTTAACCCGTTATAAATCAAAATTGCCCCCAAGATAATCAAGACGATGGAAATTGCCATCGGAAACGATCCAGCACCCGGCGTTCCATCTGCAGAACCGCCGGGGAGTTTGCTTGCCATGCTGGCCCACCAAATGCCCAGCAATACGCCTAGGAAACCAATTACACTAAGGGCATTGAGTGAAAATTTTCTCTCAGTCATTCGCTGTCCCCCCAATTTTAGGGTACACCTCTGCACATAGTGCAGAGGTGTACCAACTGTTACCTCTTAGTGACCTAATTCTTTGAACAGTTCCGTATAGAACTCATACTGTTGGGTAGCAAATTCTGTAAAGTCTTCGCTGTTGAGGTAGAAGGCTGAGTAGCCGTTAGCCTGTGTAACTTCAGCAAATCTTTCGGATTGTACGCCTTGACCAAATGCGTCAACTAATACTGCCAAAACCTCTTCAGGCAGACCTTTAGGTGCTGCAAAGCCGCCCCACGCTGCTACCGTGATGTCGTAACCTAGTTCTTTGAGGGTTGGAACATCTGGATTGTACTGGCTGCGCTCGTCGCTGAGAACTGCCAGGATGCGGAGCTCACCGCTTTCCACGCCGGAACGCACTTCCATTTCACTGACTGGAACCATATCAATGTGCTTACCTAAGATAGCTGCTACAGCAGGTGCAGCGCCGTCAAAAGGAACGTGGTTGACTTCAACACCGGCAGCTTGTGCCCAGCTGGCGCCGGCTACATACCACACAGAACCGGTACCGGAGTTACCAACACGCAGTTTACCTGGGTTGGCTTTGCACCACTCGACGAGATCTTCCAAGGTCTCCCAGCCAGAGTCTGCCCGAACGGTAATGGTTGCGGCAGCAATGTTCGAAGCGCAGATCAGGTCAAAGGAGCTGGGATTGAGATCCTGAGCATAGCCCAGAGCTTCAACCATGGCCAACTCTACTGGTACATAACCAATGGTGTAACCATCTGCTCTGCTCTCTTTAACATAGGACATAGCTACTGCACCGGCAGCGCCTGGTCTGTTCGTAAACACGACGGGCACGCCAAGAATTTCAGCGGCCACCGAACCTACAGTTCTTGCAGTTAGATCAGAGAGACCACCTGGTGAAGCCTGGATGATCAAGTTGATTTGCTTGTTCGGGAAATTACCTTGAGCTAAAGCTTGACCAGCCAACAACATAACAACGAGTGAGAGAGTTACAACAAACGCCAATCTTTTCTTCACTTTTACTCCTCCTTTTTTAAACCTGTGTTTCTNTGTTCTTTCTAAGTTCATGTACAAAGGTCAGCATCCGCTGTCCCCCCGTACGAACCAAGCTTAGGTCATCAGCACATCCGATGAGATCAACTCCCCTGTTAATCCAATCCCGAATGGATTCTTCATCTGATGTACACAGCGAGGTGCCAAAGGGCATATTCGCCTTAAGACACTTTTCAGCCAGCAAATCGAAATACTTCATAACCTCGGGGTGCCTGGTCTGACCCAGCAGCCCTAGGGAACCGGATAAATCGTTTGGCCCTACCATGATCAAGTCAACGCCTGGTACAGCCATAATCTCTTCGAGATTTTCCACGCCCTGATAGCTTTCGATCTGCATGATTTTTAGAAACGACTGGTTCACATTTTGCAGATACTCATCTGTAGCCATAGTACCGTAGCGATTGGCCCGCCTCGGACCAAAACCCCTGATGCCCTCTGGCGGGTAGGTACAGGCGGCTACTGCACGACGAGCTTCTTCAGCGGTGGAGATCATGGGCAGGATAATTCCATCTGGGCCCATTTCTAAAATTGGTTTGATCAAGACCGGATCGTTCCAAGCCACACGGACAAATGATGCAGTTCCACCGGAATTTGCTGCAATAATGTTCGCCAAAATCTTTTCCCGGTCGAATGCGGAATGTTCACCATCGATCCAGACAAAGTCATACCCNATAAAGCCAAAAGCCTCAGTGATTTCATAGTGTGCGAAAAACACATGTGCACCGACAACTAGTTCTTTGTTACGCGCTTTTTGCAGAATTTCTTGGGCTCTGACCATCTAAAGTCTGTCTGCCTCCTTTCTTACGAACTTTTAGTAGACTCCCAGCTCGTCGATTTTCGCCATTATCTTTGCCGCTTCTTCTTTACACATTTTCCCGAGCGGTTCACGCACATCGCCTACAGGCACTCCTCGGTGGGCCAAGCCATACTTAAAGAGAGACAGGTTACCTCCGTTATGTAAGAGCTTAGCAACGGTTGATGCCTGCTTTTGCAGGGCCAAAGCTGCATCCCAGTCTCCAGCTTCTGCAGCCTCATACAACTTTACAAACAATTCCGGGGCGACCTGGGCGTTGCCAGATACTGCACCGTCACAGCCTACAAAGACACCTGGAGCAATCAATAGATCGTTGCCCAACATGACCGAAAAACCAGCACGGGACTCACCATATTCCTGGGCCCTCAGCAAATCGGGCATGCTGTTTTTAATGCCGACAATGTTTGGGTATTTCTCAGCCAGGTATTTTACAGCCGGAGGCAAGAGATCATTTCCGGTGCAGCCTGGGATGTTGTACAGGTAGAAGGGATAGTCGCTAGGAATCGCCTCCACAATCTGTTCATAATACCGGATTAGATCCTCCTGGGAGTATCCGAAATAGAAAGGTGTTACAGCTGCAATTCCATCGGCTCCGATCTCAACTGCATGTTTGGAGAGCTCCACTACCTCTGNNGTAGCAGCTGCGCCTACATGGATATAGACAGGCACTCTGCCGGCAGTATGCTCCACTACCGTCTTGGCAACCAGTTTTCTTTCTTCTGTGGTGAGCAAAACGGCCTCACCAGTCGTTCCACAGGGATATAACCCGTGAACCTTCTTTTCGATGAGAAACTCGCAGAGATTCTTTAAAGCTTCACTGTCTACCTGGCCAGTATCATCGAAGGGTGTAACAATTGGCACAACAATTCCTTTCAAACGCATTTTTCATTCCTCCTTTTGGAAATTGGTTTGCTGACATACAGCTGCCAGCCACTACTTATGTATGTCTAGACTGGCCGGCTCTCCACAGGGAACCGGAGAGCTTTGAGGCAGCAATTGTATATAGCGTTTTAGAGAAGTTACTGCCTCCATGGTCAGTTCAGCGTACTTTTGTTGAACCTCTGGGCCAAAGCGCAGCACCGGACCTGATACGCTCACTCCTGCCACCGCCAATCCGTCGTCATCAACTAGGGGAATAGCAACACAGCCAATATTTCTATCGTGCTCGCCATTATCAATGGCATAGCCCCGCTCACGGGTCCTCGCAAGTTCAGCCTTGAGATCCTCTACAGTGGTAATCGTGTTGGATGTGAACTTTTGCAGGCCCTTTACTGCCGCGATTTGTTCCACGTATTCATCGGGCATGTAAGCCATCATCGCTTTGCCCACGCCTGTACAGTGCATAGGACCTAATCTTCCTACATCAGAATAGCGAACCTGCCGCTGACTGGGATAAACTGTCTCCAAGTACAACACCTCGCCGTATCTTGGCACCGTGAGGTAGACAATTTCTTCCGTCGCCCGCTGCAGCTCTTCCAGAATTGGCAAAGCATATTTCCGCACCTGCATGTCGATGCGGGCCACAAAACCAAGTTCGAGCACACGCAAACCTAGGTGATATTTCTTAGTTCGCTCATCTTGCCGCAAGTAGCCGCAGTCAACCATGGTCTTGAGCAAAGATGCAATTGTGCTTTTTGGTATGTTCAACTCCTTGGCTAGTTCAGAAACACCCCAGTCAACTTGTGTTTCCCGAAAGCAATCCAGGATGTCGAAAGCTTTTTCCAAAGACTTTATGCGTTTCATAAACAGACTCTTTTCCCTTCTTTACTGTTCTTTGTTCGACAGTGTCGAACGATGTACAACTTATCTTTGGCATAACTATACAACCCCACCTTACAAATTCCTTCTTTTTTTACGAAAATCTTTTTGTTTAAAATAAAAAATGTGTTTTGATTAGATTCTAGTCAAGTATTTGTTGCATTCATCACAATAGCAGGCTGGGAAGGCTTATAAAGCCTAAACCAATTTATGGGCAAAAAAAGAACCACCCAAAACCAGGTGGTCTAGTTAAAATATTTTGCTAGTGCATCAAGATAGAGATAAACCCGCCCTTCCGTTCATACCCGGTCTCCCACAGTTCCTTCAAGTCCAACCAGCGATACCCGCCATAGGTAACCGCCTTAACTAAGGAGTGACTTTTGCGAATTTCGTATCCCGCCAAATTAAACCAATGCCAGTGGAAATCTTTCCAAGCACGGTTGCGATGGAAGAGCAGGAGATAGGGAACTAACATGCCGGAATCGATCTGGGCTAAGATAAGCTCCCTGGCCTCTTTCCAGGGGGCAGTTCCCGGAACTTCCACCAATTCAAGGAAACTCACGCCCCGGTCTTCCCAAAACTTGCGGATCCCTGAACTGTAGAGCTGCAGGGTGTCAATGCCCCCAAGGCGCGGCCTAAGGTAGGGCTTCACTATCTTGGACAAGGCAATATAGTCGTTTCTGGTTAGCTGATCGGCAGCAAAGGGGTACAGCNCCAAGAGTCCTTTTTCCCTGGCCAGGTAGATGCAAAGNTCGCAGGCAGTTACCGCTGCACAGCCCCCAAAATACATGGCCTTATCCCTAAACCAGTGCTGGTTCCAGCCCAGTCCNCCGTCAACGGTGAAGTAGTTCAGCTCCTTTTTCATAATGGTCACCTCACTGCGTGCCCCTTCTGGCTGGCTGCTGCCGTGAAGGAACTTGAATTTCTGGTTAGTTCTCTACACTATTTGCCAACCCTTCTCTTGGTGACGGGTCTTATTACTATTTTCCAGGCGGNTCCCAGACCGGCCTTTCCATGAAACCAAACCCGGGAAAGAGCTCTCCTAGAATGATAAGCTGTTCGTCTTCGGAAAGCACGCTGCTCTCAGAGTAGATTGAGAAAAGGGGGCCGTTGGCCAGCATTTCAATCCTGTTAAGTCCAACAATGCTGATTGTGCTTCCCCCCATGCGTTCCCTATAGAATCCCGGGGCAAAGGAAACGCTTATATAGTGCAACGCCTCGCCGTCAGAAAGTTCCAGAACGAAATCCAGGNGCTCGCGATCTGAATTCTCCTTGTGCAAAGCGAACTTCTCTTTGATTTCCTGCGGATATTCCACTTGGTAAATCCCGGTTACAGTAAAACCGGCGGGCTCTTTGGCAGAGTTCAAGCGAATCCAGGGGTTCAGCCGGACAAATTCTTCCTTAGTGACTGGTTCGCGGGGTAACGAAACATAATCAATGAATTCTTGTTCCCCAAGCAGATTCAGCAAGGGATCCCGGCCCAGTGCTTCCAAGTTCTTTATTTCCCGAGCCCCGGTTAGGCTTAAGAGAATCTCTGCGAGCTCCTGCCCAGCCAAGTTACTGGCCTGCACCTCGATTGTGGCCGGCTGCCCTGCNAACACAACTATCGTAGCACCTGAGGGCAGTACAACAACTTCCCAATAGGAGTCTCTTGTCACAACAATCTCTTCGTCTGCTGCAGCGAACACCTCGATAATAAAAGCTTCAAAACCATCAGACACCCAAAGCCAATAGGCACCTACCGGAAGATCGGGGTAGTTTTCCTTAAAGAAGGGGTTTTCCCTATGCCAAAACGAGGTTGCTTCAGAGTAGGCTACAACCCCATAGCCCTCCGGCAGGGGCAAATTATCCAGGTTAAGCCAGGGCAAAAGCTCGGCGAAGGCTTCCTTAGACAAAGGTTTGTGCTCCAGATCCATGCGAATTGGTATGCTGTGGGCATCGAGGGCAGAAAAGTCCGGCTCAAAATCTACTGCCACCGCCTCGAAGCCTTGGATCAGGTTTCCGGCCTGGTCATAGGTATATTTATTGAGCACCAGCCCGGTTTCCTGATCGATCAGGTACTTTTCTCGCAAGCTGTCGCTTAGCTTATGGATAAGCTCTACTGCCAGAGTCCTGCGCCCTAGGATTTCTTCCGTCCCTACAATTCTGACCTCATAGTTGGCATAAAACAGTGCCAAGTCGGTTTCAGGCATCCAGGTTTCTTGCATGGCAAAGGTATAGGTCTGCCCAGGAACCTCTGTCTTGGTGATGGTCAAATCTCCCTGGGAGTAAACTTTCACCATGATCTCGGATAGATCCATCATATCCGACTGCTGCCCTGCCGGCTGGAGAACCCGGGCCTTAATGTAGTAATCTCCCACCTCCTGGTTTAAAAAGGGGGCGGCCACATCGAGCTGGGCCCAGGCAGTACCGGTCAAAGACAGGACGAGCAACACCGTAAAGCTTAGCCAGAACTTCGTCCTTCTCATAGATACTCACTGCCCTTCTTTATTCTTATTGCGTCTAGACTCCCATAGGGGCTGGAATAGGGGGAAAAAGTACGGGGATATGCCCTAATCACAGGGACTGGTTCTTCAAAAGGCGGATCCAGGCCTGGCGACTCCGCCCCAGGCAGGGCCAAAACAAGCACCAGGATCAATCCTAGAACAGCCGGAAGCAAGGCCATATTTCTGCCCTTGCCTCTAGGCAGTAAAATCTCTTCCATCACTCCGTTTTGCACATCAACAGGGATGGCTGCACTTTTGGCCTGTGCAAACTTTTCTTGCGCAAACTTATGTCGCCGCTCTCTATCCACTTTCTTCCCTCCCCGCCGCAGATTCCTGCATAAGTGATTTTCGCAAACGCTTGAGACCCCGGTTGAGCCGGGACTTGGCGGTTCCCTCTGGAATGCCCAGCACTGCCGGTGAAAAACAGACTGCAGCGAAACTGTCAAAACCCTTTGGAGATGATATTTGCGACAAAGATTGGCTGCAATGGCCAGGAGCCAGTTGCGCATGGATCGTTCCGGCTTATAGCCTGCTAGATATTTATAAGCCCTGACAAAGGTCTCTTGGGTAACATCTTCGGCCTGATGGAGATCGCCAAGGTGAAAGTAGGCCAGTTTTGCAATGGACTGCTGATAGCGCTGGACTAAATAGCGAAAATATTCAGTCTTGCCGGCTAGCACCTCTGCAACGATTTGCTGATCTGTGATCCTGACCACCTGCCTTCCTGCCNTCACTATGTATACCTCAATTTTTCAGAAACAGTTCGCTGGTTTTCAATAAAAAAGGATCCTTCCCGTTCGACGGGGAGAATCCCGTCTGACGCAAACGAGTGCGCCTAATTTACCTCAGTGTATTGCATGTAAAAACCTGCAATCTGATCCATAATCTCTTCGTCCAGGGCATAGAGGAGACCCTTGTCGAGATGTTTCTCCAGATAATCTGCTCTGATTTCCGGCGTAAACTCCTGATCTAAAGTTTGCAGGTAAGCAGCAAAACGATCATTAAATTCTGCCCGGTAGTCCCTGGTGCTGTCAGCATGCCACACCCAGTTATGGCCCCGCTCCTTAAACTCGACAAACTGGAACCGGGGATTGTCGGCATATTTTTCTAAATACAGGTTATAGCCCACTTCCATAGGGACGGTGTTATCATTGGTGCTATGGATAACCATCACTCCGGCATTTGTGCTTTCAAATCCTGCCAGGCTGCTCAATCTGGCATAGGAGCCGAATTTTAGCCATTCATAGAAAGATACAAAGGGCAAAAGCACATTGATGGAGCTGCCTGCAATTTTTCGTCCCACCTCTGCAATCATATCCAGGGGCCGATTAAACCCGGCCACTATAACCGCGGCCTTTACATCGGGATGGAGGCTCAGTACACTTCCAGTCGAGTAGCCGCCCCAGCTGTGTCCAAAGAGCATGATGGGCAGGTCGGCAAATTCAGGACTGTCTTTAACAAAGCGAATAGCATAATCCAGATCAATTAGACCCTGGGGCAGGCCCCTGACCGACTTGCCCTCACTTTCGTCGTTGCCGGTGGCATCATAAGCAAAGACCAGAAAGCCCCGGCCGGCCAAGTAATCTGCTACATCTAGATAGGAGTTATGTCCGCCGCCCCCAAGGCCGTGGGCTATGATCACAACCCCACTAGGATCGGGCCCTTCCTTGCAATATTTATAGCCAACAAGCTCTTGGCCCCGCTGGGAAGTAAAGGTGTATCTTGTTCTTTGCAGGCTTGGGAACTCATTTAAACTGCGGCTTAAAGGCAAATAGGTTTCATGCCTCTGGCCAAAGTTCTGCTCATAAACAACCACAGCCATGCCGAAGGGGAATAGCACAAGAAAGATCAGGATAATTGGCACCAGAATTTTTATCATGTTAGGGTCTCCTTTACCGCGGGGATGTACAGTGGGAAGGACATGCACCCTTCCCTGCCTTCCCCATGATTCTATGGCAAAGTCTGCCTATCCTGCTTAATTAAAAGACGACTTTATCCAGTTCAATCCCGGCCACTCCGATTACCTTATCTGCGCCTCCATAGTAAACATACAAGAAGTCATCCTTAATCACTTGCCCGCAGCTAAACACGACATTAGGCACATGCCCTGTCCTTTCCCAGTCCAGTTCAGGTTCTAAAATGGGCTGAGGCAAACGCCTCACTACTTTGGTCGGATCCTCCCCATCTAAAAGCGCCGCACCTAAGCGGTAAACCTTCCGGTTATCTACAGCATGATAAAGCATAAGGAAGCCTTGGCGAACCCGGATGGGCTGACCGGCGATACCGATCTTGTTTTCTTCCCAGCCGCCAGGGATAGTTTTCATAACAATCCTATGATCGTCCCAAGTGTTTAAGTCACTGGAAAAGGCCGCCCAAATATGGGGCATCCTGCGGTGGAAAAGCATGTATTTGCCGTCAACCAGTTCTTCTAACAGCCCTGCGTCCTTATTGGGCTCATCCAGAATCACCCCGTGGCGCTGCCAGGTCTCTAAATCCTGCGATGAGGCCAGAGAGATTTTGTGATCATCCCAGGTTCTGCCGCCAAAGGCAGTGTAGAGCATATAGAATGTATCGCCGATTTTGCTGATCCGGGGATCTTCAACCCCCCAGGCCTCCTGCTCCCCTTCCGCTGTAAAAATGGGTTCAGCTTCCCGGGTGAAATTGATTCCATCCTCACTCACCCCATAGCCAAAAGAGGAGATAAACCTTTTATTTGCCTTTGGTTCCAGGTCAGACAAGGCGGAAAAGTCTCGATCAGAAGACCGGTAAATCATATGGACTCTGCCTTGATGGAATGTTACACCGCAGTTAAATACAGCCTCCCTCTCCCAGCTGTGTTCTGCAATTGGTTCTAAAATCGGCTCTTGAGATAATCGACGTAGTTTGAACATAGTTGCCTCCTATTATTTCCGCACAGCCTGAACTGAATCGCGTATGACCAGCTCCGTGCTTAAAGTAATCCGCAGAGGGACATCGGCATCTTGGCCGCTCATCAGTTCATGCAGCCTCCGGGCGGCCATAGCCCCCATACGGCGCTTATGAATATGAATAGTAGTCAAGGGCGGGTTGACAAATTCGCTCAGTTTGACATTATCAAACCCGACTAAAGAGAGATCCACAGGCACCTTAATGCCCGCTCTGGCACAGGCCTGCAGCACACCCAAGGCAGTGCTGTCATTATCAGTGATCACGGCGGTTACCGGAAGTCCGCGCTCGATCAGAGCGGCCATTCCCTCCCGGCCCTTGTCAACCTGGGGACCGGACTCAGCATGGATCCAGCCCCATTCATGCCTGCGGGCAATACCGTTTTCCCGCAAGGCAGCCCGGTAGCCATCGTAGCGTTCCTGCAGCGAGCGATGGGAGAGGGGTCCTCCGATAAAGCCAATGCGCTCGTGGCCCTGGCTGACCAAATAGTTCACCAGGCGCATAATTCCGCCCCGATTATCTGTGACCACGCAATCTACAGGCAGATCCGGCAGCCAGTTATCCACTAGGACAACAGGGATGTCTAGGGCTTTAGCCTGCTCCACAACACTGGCATAGACATCTGCCCCTACTAGGATCAGCCCGTCCAGCTGTCCGCTCTTGTGCAATTCCCACAGATTCGTATCATTTGGGTTGTCAATCGTTTGCAAAAGCACTTTATAGCCATATTTCCGGCACTCGTTTTCCACACCGACCATCACTGTGCCATAAAAGGGATCAGCCGGCAGCGACTGGAGCCTGGCGTTAAAGACGATACAGATGTTGCGTGAGGCTCCGCCGCCTTCAAGGGGCGTAAACTCATAGCCAAGTTCACGGGCTTTTTCCACCACCTGCTGCCGGGTTTGGGGACTGACCCTTCCCTTGCCCGTCAAAGCCCGGGAGACAGTGGTTACCGATACACCAAGTTCTACTGCAATATCCTTGAGGGTAATAGACATATATCCACCTGCCCCTAATTTATCTGTGAAAGGGATCCGAAATTAAGATCCGCCCCGCCTCTGCATCACTTAAGCCTGCATACAGCCAGGCTGTCCCGTCATTTAGCCTGACCAGGCCGCCGCTGAAGATCACATCCTGCAAATCTGGGCGTTTGCTGTCACCGCTGGGAAAATCACCCCGGACACCAATGATCTGCATGGGGCCGGGCACTTGCCGAAGGGGATCAAATTTGAAGGCTACGGCGTAGTAATGCCGATTGCCCGCTTCATCAAAGCGGGCAATATGCCCTAAAACACCTAGGCTGCCATCTGCCAGCACATGCACTTCGTTTGCCCCTCCCCATTCGTCCGGAACAAACTGTTCTAACAGGGCAGCTTGGCTCATCGTTTCAGGATTCAGCTCAGCCAAGCTGCCAAGGTGCAGATAACCTATGGTGCCTCGCCCGCCCACATCTCCCTGGGGACGGGTAAATACCGCTATGGATCCGTTAGGCAGTTCGGCCAGGCGGATATCTTTCATGCCCTCTGGTCCGGTGGCAAAGTGCTCCAGACTAGCCAAATCGGTGCCGCGATAGAACTTCGTTCGCCAGCCTAAGGCACCTTTAAGCGTAGGATGGGGGAAAATTTCTACACCGCCAAAGATAAGTTCCCCTTGGATACGTGTCCAAAAGGGATCCTGCAAACGAAATTGGGGAAGATCGGAATCGAGCTGCCACACCTCTCCCTGCTGCCGGAAAAACATCACCTGGGAATCTTCGGAGCTGCGGGGCTCTACCCGGGCAGGGACAACTAACTCATCCCCATCCCGTAGAGGGGCTGCGATGTTATAGACATCCTGACCTTCTGTTCCGCAAAATCTAAGCTTCTCTGACTTATAGATCTTTCGCTGCTCTGCATAGTGCTCTAAAAGCTGTGCACAGGTCTGTCTCACTTGGCACCTCCGCAAGGTATTTGCGCGTATTGCGCATTTTGTACAAGCACATCATATCATTTAACGATAGTATTATATCTTTCTACAGCAATCTATTTTTCCCTGCCCTAGGCCATCTAGTTTCTATCTAATTGCGCATTTTGTTTTGCATTTGCGCATAACCCGTGCAAACTTCAGCCCGTCTTTCATGGTACCTCCATGCAAAAGCAGTTTTGATGTAACCAATAGTCTATAGGTTTTGCCTGGGAACGCAAGCACGAAAAAAAGGAAGCATTGTCTGGTGCCAGAGTTAAACTCTAGACCGACAAAGCTTCCTGTGTTCAGTGTAAGTGTCAGTTGGCCTTACTTGGGTTCAGTCTTGCTCAGCAAAGCCCCTAAACTGCCGCCAGGATGATAGCGGTGAAAATCGGCAGGCCCAAAACCCTTCAGCTGCGATAATGTAATCGCCAGGGCATCGCCAATTACCAGGGTCAACACTGCACTTGTTGTGGGGGCCAAGTTGAGATGATCCGCCTCCCTTTCATACTTATAGGCAAGGGAAACATCACAGGCCCTAGCAATCGTTGACTCGTGGTTTCTGGTGATGGACATTTTCTTGCAGCCGATCTGTTCCAAAATAGGCAGCATGCCCAGCACTTCGCTTGTTTCGCCGCTGTTGGAAACCAAGATTACTACATCATCTTTGCCAATCATGCCCGAATCACCGTGTACGCCTTCGGTGGCATGGACAAAGAAGGCGGGCGTGCCTGTACTGGCAAAGGAAGCTGCCATTTTCTTGCCGATGATGCCAGACTTGCCCACTCCGGTAATGACCACCTTGCCTTGGCAGCTCTTAAGAAGTTCAATTGCGGCAACATAGTCGTCGTCAATTTGACCGAGCAGGGCCTGCACAGCCTGGGCTTCAACTGTCATAGCTTCTTTTAGCAATTGTTTTACATCCATGTTATTTCCTCCCCAACATAAACTGATCAACTTCACTTCTGGTCGGCAAAGAAGGTATTGCCCCGGGTCTTGTCACCGCCAAAGCACCTACAGCATTAGCAAAGCGTGCAGCTTCCGCCAGAGACTGACCGCGCACAACGGCCAGGGCCAAAGCGCCGTTAAAGGCATCGCCGGCGGCCACTGTATCTACTGCCTGGACAGGAAAGCCCGGCACATACTCTGTGCCTGTTTCCCCGGCAACCAGGGCGCCCTTATCGCCTAAAGTGACCACAACATTTTTGATACCCTTAGCCTGGAGCGCCTGCGCGGCTTTGCCCGCGGTCTTTGCATCCACCACATCAATACCTGATAAGATCTTGGCTTCCGTTTCGTTGGGGGTTAGGTAGGTGACCTTAGCCAGCATCTCATCGGGGAGTTTTTGGGCAGGTGCAGGATTTAAGAGCACCGGCACCTGATGCTTATGGGCCAAATTAACGGCCTCGCACACTACATCCAGATTCATCTCGAGCTGCAGCATGACAATGCCGCTTTGGGCAATGACATCTTCTATTTCCCCAAGCTCCCCCAGGTTATAATTCATGTTAGCCCCAGGCACAACGATAATACGATTATTACCCGCTTCATCAAGGGTAATAGAGCCAATCCCGGTCGCGGCCTCTACATCCCGCAAGACATATGCAGAATCGATAGATTCTTCCTCCAATACGGACAAAAAGGCATCCCCAAAGCCATCTTCCCCTAGTTTGCCCGCCATGGCAACCTTGCCGCCTAAGCGGGCGGCTGCAACCGCCTGGTTCGCACCCTTGCCACCTGGGAACCGGTTAAAGCTCAAACCGATGATGGTCTCGCCTTCTTCAGGCACCCGCGGCGTACGCACCACGAGATCCATCATAAAACTGCCGATCACCAGAATCTCTTGTTGCCTTTCCTTCATCGTGTCACATCCCTGTTCATGAAAACTTGGCTAGGCTGGCAAAGGAGTGTTTGAGCGCTGGATACAGGTTTTTGTACACCCCATGCAGCTCCCCGTAGATTTCCTGCCACTCCTGATTAGGCTCTACAGTACGCTCCACCTTGATCATGGAGTCAGACGCTTCCAATACATTTGCGTAGACGCCTGTGCCTACGCCTGCTAAAATAGCTGCACCCAAAGCCGGTCCTTCATCTATATTCACTGTTTCAAGGCTTAATCCTGTAATGCTGGCAATAATTTCTTGCCAAAGGGGCGAGCGGGCCCCACCGCCAAGCACCCTAAGTGAGCTTCCCTGCCAGCCGGCGGAACGAAGCAGTTCAACCGAATCAGCCAGCCCAAAACCAACGCCTTCAAGAACTGCCCGGATAATTTCACCTTCCCCGTGGGTAGCGCTGAGGCCCACAAAGGAAGCCCTGGCGTTAGCATCTCCATGGGGTGTCCTCTCCCCGCTTAAGTAGGGGAGAAAGACAAGACCGCGGCTACCTGGCAAAACCGCTGAAGCCTTGCGGGTTAAAGCGTCATAGGACTCGCCCCCAAGCTGCCTGCGCAGCCATCTCAGGGACTCTCCCGCCGACAGCATCACACCCATCATATAAAACTCATTGGGCACACAGCTGTTAAACATGTGGACGGTACCGCCTGTAACCAGCCTCGCTTCTTCCAGATGGGCCAAGACTACACCGCTCGTTCCCAGGCTGACCATGCCCCTGCCGGGGGTGACAACCCCGCAGCCAACAGCACCGCAGGCATTGTCGGCGCCGCCGCCTACAACGGGTGTCCCCTCCCTAAGGCCTGTGAGCTCTGCTGCTTCCTTCGTGATCCTGCCTGCAACTTCCGCCGAACCGACTAGGGGGGGCAATATTTTTGCAGATAGACCAAGGCTTTTTAAGACGGGCTCAGACCAGACTTGCCTGCGCACATTCAGCATCAACATACCAGCTGCATCGGAAACTTCCATCGCCAGGCTGCCACTTAGGCGAAAGCGCACATAGTCCTTAGGCAGCACCAGATGGCGCAGCTGCTCGTAATTCCAAGGCTCATTGTTTCTCAGCCACAAAAGCTTGGGCAAAGTAAATCCTTCTAAAACGGGATTGCACACCTCTTCAAACAAAACTTCAGAATCAACAGTCTCTTCAATCTGACGGCACTCAGCACTCGTCCGCACATCGTTCCACAGGATAGCAGGCCTGATCACCTGGTAATTTCGGTCTAGGAAGATGGAGCTGTGCATCTGCCCAGAGAGGCCGATGCCCCGCACCGACTCCGGTACAACTCTATACTCCCTTAATACCCGGCGGATCCCTTCTACACTGGCCATCCACATATCTGAAGGTTCCTGTTCAGACCAGCCTGGGCGGGGCGAGGTAAGGGGATACTCCACATTGACACTGCCCACTACTTCGCCAGTTGCCTGCAGGAGTAAGGCTTTCACCGCTGAAGTGCCAATATCAAGTCCTAATAGGTATTCCACACTTCAACCTCCACTCTAAGCCTGTAGGATATGGCGATTTAAAATAGATTCCAAAAGCTCCTGGCGACCAGAGGGAAGCGTAATCTGATCATGTTCTAAGGCATAGGCGCCAAGCTCTTTTAGACCGACCTGTCCTTTTACGATCTGCTCGCCGACACCCGAAGTATAGCTGGCATAGCGCTCTGCAATAAACTCTTCCAGTTCACCCGATAGCAAAAGGCTGTGGGCAGCTTCCAAACCCCGGGCAAAGGCATCCATACCTGCAATATGGGCATAGAACAGGTCTACAGCTTCATGGGATCCCCTGCGCACTTTAGCATCAAAGTTGAGGCCGCCTGGGGCCAAACCGCCGTTTTGCAGAATTTCATACATGGCCAAAGTGGTGGTATAGATGTTAGTGGGGAACTGATCCGTATCCCAGCCAAGCAGTTTATCTCCCTGATTCGCATCCACACTGCCTAAAACTCCGTTAATTCTGGCCAAACGCAGTTCGTGCTGGAAGGTGTGGCCGGCTAAAGTGGCATGGTTGGCCTCAATATTGATTTTAAAGTGCTGATCAAGATCATAGGTCTTTAAAAAGCCCACTACAGTTGCCACATCAAAGTCATACTGATGTTTTGTAGGCTCCTTAGGCTTAGGCTCAATCAAAAACTGGCCAGTAAAGCCGATCTCTTGAGCATAATCCACTGCCATGTGCAAAAACCGGGCCAAATTGTCCAGTTCCAGTTTTAAATCTGTGTTAAGCAGCGTCTCATAGCCTTCCCGTCCTCCCCAGAACACATAGTTTTCGCCGCCTAATTCCTTGGTGATCTCCAAGGCCTTCTTTACCCTCGCTGCGGCATAGGCAAAAACATCAGCACTGGGAGAAGTGGCGGCACCATGCATAAAGCGGGGATGAGAGAACAGATTCGCTGTACCCCACAATAGCTTCTTCCCCGTTTTAGCCATGAGATCTTTCAAAGTTTCAGCGATCTGATCAAGATTGGCTAAGGTCTCCTTTAATGTGGCACCTTCCGGGGCTGCATCGACATCGTGAAAACAGTAGTAGGGAATCTGCATCTTCTCCATAAACTCAAAGGCAGCACAGGCACGGGCCTTGGCTGCTTCCATGGGGTCAGAGAACTGCTCCCAGGGGCGCTGAATCGAAGCTGAACCAAACATATCTACGCCCTGACCGGTAAGGGTGTGCCAGTAAGCCATGGAAAAGCGCAGATGTTCCTCCATTGTCTTATCCCCAACTACTTTTTGGGGGTCGTAGTAGCTAAATGCCAGTGGATTGCCTGATTTAGGACCTTCATATACGATCTTATCTATTTCTGGGAAATATACAGTCATAGCTTCCTTCCTTTACACTTATTTCCTGACCTGTTTTAAAAACTTCTCAACATCACTGCGGCAGGGGGCAGCGATTGATGTACCCACCTTAGTCACAGATAAAGCCGCGGCGGCTGCAGCAAACCGACAGGCTTCAGCAAGGGGCAGCTTTTCCCCCAAGGCAACTGCCAGGGCACCGTTGAAGGCATCGCCTGCCCCTGTAGTATCAACGGCATCAACTGCAAAGGCAGGAATGTGCACAGTTTNGTCCTTGGTAACTGCCAGAGCTCCCAGGCCGCCGAGGGTGATCACAACAGCCCTAGGCCCCCTAGCTAAAAGATGTTTGGCCGCCTGTTCAGCGCTGGCCAGATCTGCGATTTCAATTCCGGTAATAATTTGGGCCTCGTCCTCATTTGGCGTGAGGACATCCACATTCGCTAATAATTCATCAGGAAGCGGCCGTCCGGGGGCAGGGTCTAAAATAACGNGGGTATTTGCTTCCTGCGCCAGCCTGGCGGCATANTCCACCGTCTCCAGGGGTATCTCCAGCTGCATCACAACATAATCGGCCTCTGCAATCCGCTCTTTGGCCTGCTTGACATCGTCCTTATTCAGGAAGTCATTGGAACCTGGTGCAACTACGATCATGTTTTCCCCGCTGCCATCGTCTACAATAATCAAGGCAATCCCGGTGGATACACCTTCCACACGCTTGACACCANCTGTCCCCACTCCCGCTTCGACCAGGGCGTTATAAGCCATGTCGCCAAATTCGTCTCTGCCTAGTGCTGCAACGATCCCGACCTCGGCCCCAAGCTTGGCGGCGGCAATAGCCTGGTTGGAGCCTTTTCCGCCCGCCCCCATATGAAAGGGTCCGCCCATCACTGTCTGGCCCGGTTTGGGAAGATGGGGGCTTTTTGACATCAAATCCACCACGAAGCTGCCGATCACACAGATAATCGGTTTTCGATTCTGCATGCCCCAGCCTCCTTTCTCTGCAAGTTAGAAATGTGGCCCCTACAAGCAGGGGCCACTGTGTAATTTAACGATTAGCCAGCCAGTTTACGAGCTGACTCCAAAAATGGGGATAGCTTGCCCACTCCGTAAAGGAGAGGGTTCCCCAATGGGGAGAACAGTCGCTGGCAAAGGCGGCCGTCCGGCCCTGGCCAAAACTGCCCACCGTCAAGAAGGCATCCTCTTCCAAACTGAGGAGAACTTCTGCCCCAGGCTTGGCCGAAAGCTTGTTATAACCTAGGAAGGTTGGCCACTCACTTGGAATGTCCGAGAGAATCGGATGCTCCCCAGCTTCTACTTTAGGTGTACAGCCTTCCGGCTTTTCCATCCGGTCATCATAACTTAAAATGTTAACCGGCAAAATGTCGTCGATCGGTGTGTGGATATAATGGGCCCTGCCTTCAAAACCGGCAAAAGACATATAGCCGCCTACCATCAAAAAGCCGCCGCCCTGATTGACGAATTCTTTAATTGCCGCCAGGGGATTGCCTCTGACCTGGCCGCCGATTAAGACATCGGGCGGCAAAAGTAAAGTGTCGGATCCAATATCGCTCAAAATGACCACATCATAGTCTTTCAGCCCCTCAATTGTCCTGGGGAACTGCTCAATTGCCTCATGGTTCCGCAAGTAGGTCACACTGTGGCCCATCTGTTCCAGCGCATCGATGAGGGGTTTGCCGCCCTCGCCATAGCCGCCGATATTGTAGGCATTAAAGCCCTTGGTGTTAATGCTGTAACTCATCCATGATTCACCAGCAAAAAGTATCTTCGCCACTTTCATTCCCTCTTTCCTCTTGTAGTTTTCTAGTTCCCCAGAGGGGTCAAGCTCCCTACTCCACCTTAGCCCTCCTGTGATTTAAGGTTACCGTAATCACAATAATTGCCCCAATAATGCCCTGCTGGATATAGGGGTTGATCAGCATCAGGTTCATCAGGTTGTTGATCATGGCAATGATCACTGTTCCCAAGATAGTGCCAGAGACTGTACCCCGTCCGCCGGCAAAACTGGTTCCGCCAATTACGACAGAAGCAATGGATTGTACATTGTCATTGGCATTGACATAGGGGCCGCCCATATCCATCCTGGAAGTAATCACAATGGCTGCAATAGCAGCGCAAATGCCGGAAAAGGCATAGCCCAAAAGCTTCACTCTCTGCACATTAATACCCGAGAGGTGGGCCGACTGTTCATTGCCGCCAACCGCATAGACGCCCCGGCCGTAGACTGTGCGGGTAATCAGGAAAATCCCCAATAGACCAACGCAAATCCAAATAACCACCTGAATGCCGAGGCCGCCAATTGTGTCACGTCCAAAAACCAAAAGCTCCTTCGACAGGCCGTAGATGGGCCTGGATTGTGTCATCAGCGTAGCTAATCCCCGGCAAATGCTGGCCATGGCCAAAGTGGCAATAAAAGGAGGTACTTTAGCTCTGGTAATGATCGTTCCGCTAAATAAACCGCCTAAGGCACCAACCAAGAGGCCTGCCAGCAGGGGCAAAATTAGGCCGAATCCATTCACGTTGAGATAGGCTACCACCATGGACACCAGGGCCATCATGGAACCCTGTGACAAATCCACACCGGCCAGCAAAATGACCACAGTCTGCCCAACTGCCATGATGCCGATGGTTGCATATTGGCGCAACATATTGTGAATGTTCGACGGGCTGAGGAATACACCTTTTGATAACACCGTCGAAACAATAACAAGCACTACGAACATAACCAATCGAGGATTCTGAGCAAGGGCACTCGGAATCTTCGCTTTAACCCTTTCTTGTACAGTGGATGAACTATTCATCACTATCCTCCCCTTCATATGCTGCCTGACACTTACCTAGGACTTCCTCATTGTTCGTACTCCAACAGCGATAATGATTAGCAAACCAATCGCAACAGGTTGCACGAAGGGTGAAACACCCATTAAGTTCAGGATGTTCTTGACAATTGCCACAATCAAAAAGCCCAGCAAGGTATTGGTTACCACTCCCTCGCCGCCAAAGAAGCTTGCACCGCCGATAATGGCTGCGGTGATTGCCTCAGTTTCGTAGTCCACTGCACCGTCCGGCAGGCCCAAAGTCACATAGGATGTGTAGTACAAGCCTGCAATGCCTGCCATTAGGCCGGAGATGGCGTAGGCTGCGACTGTAATGCGGTCGATGTTAATACCTGTCAGCCTGGCTGCCTCTGAGTTGCTGCCGACTGAATAGATGGATCGTCCCAAAGTGGTGTACTTTAAGAAGAACCAGGTGAACAAATAGATGGCCACCAACAGAAACGCCACGAGGGGAATCCCTCCAACTGTAGTGTTGGCAAGATTTGAGTAGCTGCGGGGCACTCCGTACACCGGCTGCCCGTTCCCGATCACTAATGCAATTGAACGTACAATGCCCATGGTGCTTAAGGTCAGCACAAAGGAAGGCATTTTGGTTTTGGTTAACAGCACCCCGTTTAGGATACCGATTGTAACGGTGGCTAAAATAGAAGCCACGATAGCCAAGGTGAGACTGATCGGCGCCAGTGTTGCCATGAGTACCGATGTCAAGGCCACCTGGGAGCCCACTGACAGGTCGATTTCACCTGCTATTAAAATAACTGTCATGCCGCTGGCTAAAATGCCGAAGGTAGCTGCCCCCACAATAATGTTCCGCATGTTTTGGACGGAGAAGAATAAGGGCGAAATCAGCGCTCCAATGAGCATTACGGCAGCAAAGACTAAGAGCAGTACGATGTTGCTGGAAAAACTGCGTCCAGCTTTGTGCTTGATCTGTATCTGATTCTGTAACAACTTCTATCCCCCCTAACTGGATGCCGCTTCCCGAAGCTCCTGTGGAATGGCGTGTTCCAAAATTTGCTCCTGCGTCGCCTCGCCGGCCCTAAACTCTTTTCTAATTCTCGAGTTTGACATAACGAGAATCCGGTCTGACAAAGCCATCAGCTCCGGCAGTTCTGAAGACACAAGGATAATGGATTTACCGTTCCGCACAAGTTCGGCCATGAACTTATAAAACTCCAGCTTGCTGCCGACATCAATACCCCGGGTCGGCTCGTCCAAGAGAAGGATCTGGGATTCTGAAGCCAGCCATTTCGCCAAAACCGTCTTCTGCTGATTGCCGCCGCTTAGGGTAACCACTTCCTGCCGGAGAGAGTGGCAGCGAATCTTCACATAGTTGGCCAGTTCCACAGCTTTCTTAAAAATCGTTGGGAAATGCACTAGGAACTTGAACTCCTTCTTGGCCAAAACCCCTAAGGAGATATTCTCTTCGATACTGCGGCAGAGAACTGCCCCTTCAGTTTTCCGATCTTCAGGGACAAATCCTAAGCCTTTGGCAATGGCATCGCGGGGCGAGTTAAAACGGCACTCTTCGCCAAAAATGGTCAGGGTTCCCGAGTTGAGGCGGTACTCTCCGAAAATGCTTTTCAGAAGTTCGGTGCGGCCCGCACCTACAAGTCCGGCCAGGCCCAGGATTTCCCCTTCCCGCAGCTCGAAGCTGGCCTCTTTCACCATACCTTCTACCGAAAGATTCTTCGCTTCGAGAACCACATCGCCGATTGCTACTTTTTCTTTATAAAACTGCTCGTCGATCTCCCGGCCCACCATCCATTGGATCATTTTTTCCATGGTCACATCTTCGATATCTTTTGTGACAATGTTTTCCCCATCCCTCAGGACGGTGACGATGTCGCCAATTTCAAATACTTCAATGAGGCGATGGGTGATATAAACAATGGCCACACCCTGTTTCTTCAATTCGGCAATAATGCCAAAGAGGCGCTCCAGCTCACTGCCGGTCAAAACCGCAGAGGGCTCGTCCATGATCAGAACTTTAGAATCCTGGGAGAGCGCTTTGACAATAGCCACAATCTGCTGCTCGGCCACGGTCAGATCTCTAATCAGGCTGTAGGGACTGATTTCAACGTGGAACATCTGCAAAAGCTCGGCAGCCTTGCGATTCATCTTCGGCCAGTCTACCAGCCCAAGTTTGGTTTTTGGAACATCTTCCATAAAAATATTCTCGGCAACAGAGAGAGTTGGCAAAAGGTCAAGCTCCTGGTAAATGGCGCGTATNCCAAGCTCCCGGCCGTCCNGGGGACTTGTGAGCACCTGGGGAGTTCCGTTCACCAACATTTCCCCTGAAGTCATAGTGTGTGCCCCGGTCATGATTTTGATCAGCGTGGATTTTCCTGCACCATTCTCGCCAACGAGACAATGCACCTCACCGGCCCGCAGTGCCAGATCCACCTCTTTTAAAGCCCTAACCCCGGGAAAGCTCTTTGTAATCTTCTTCATCTCGAGAATAGTCTTGCCCTCACGCATAGCACATACGTCCTCTCAAGCTTAATTTCATCTCCTCTTACGACCTTTGGCCCCAGTTCCAAATCAACAGTGCATAGGTTAAGATAAAGTCCAGATACTCTTGGACAGCCACCGATTCATTCACAGTATGGCAGTCTTCCATCCGCCCCGGCCCGCACACAATAGTAGGCATGTTCCCGATATTCTTCATCAGACGTGCATCGTTGGCTGCTTGGCTTCCGGCGATTTCAAACTCTGAGCCAAAGGCCTGTTCAGCCGAGGTTTTGGCAATTTTGACAAGGTCATGCTCTACATCCTGCTGGAAACCTAGGCCTTGCTGATAGATGCTGATTGTGGGCGGGTTTTCACGCAGCCATGCATCGCCCCGTGAGCGCAGCAAAAGCGCATCTTCCACTTGCTTAATGACCTCTTCGTGCTCCATTAGGCCTGGAACATAGTGCAGGCAGAACTTAAAGGTGCAGTGGTTGGGAACATCATTGCCGGCTGTTCCTCCTTCGATCACACCGATATTGAGGGTTGGAGGGGGCAGCATCTTATGGCGGTAGATCATCATCCACCTGTTTTCCAGCTGATGCAGGGCATCAATTAGGAAAATTGCCTTTTCAATGGCATTGACACCATCCCATTTAGTGGCGGAATGGAGAGAAATGCCGGTTACGTTCACTTCGAAGAAGAGAAAGCCCATATGCGCTACAATAACTTCTTGGTCGGTGGGCTCGCAGACAACTGTAGCATCAGCCTTGCGTCCATTGAGGAGTGAGACTAGGGTTCCGTTGCCGCCCCCTTCTTCGTCCACAACGGACAGTAGGGTAACATCGCCAGGAAGCTCAACGCCGGCGTCCAAGAGGAGCTTAACCCCCAAGACACTTGCCATCAGTCCTGCCTTCATATCTGCCACGCCCCGGGCGTAGACCCTTCCATTGCGAATCTCCGGCTTAAAGGGGTCGCTTGCCCAAAGACTGAGATCCCCTGGGGGCATTACGTCGACGTGGCCGTTAAACATCAGCGTAGGTCCGTTGCCGCCTTTAAACTCAGCAACGAGATTGTAACGGTCATCATAATTGTGGCCCGGATTGCCTTCGCTGTAGAGTTCGATTCCCTTTTGGACAACTTCTTCGGTAAGCTGCTCTCTGGTTACATTAGCGCCCATGCCCTCCATGAGCTGCTCTAGATAGTCCTGTCCGTTTTTCTCCAGTCCGCCTTCAATGCCATGCCCGATAACCCGTGTATCCCGTGACAGCAGCTCAAATAAGTGCTTGATATACTCATCTTTCCGGCTTTCCAACACAGCACGCAATTTATCTCTCATGGATATACCTCCATTTACTATTTATTGGCCTGATTCCATTCATTTAAGATACTTGCCTTCGGCCGCGTCAGCAGAAGGGCAAGGGCAAGCCCGGCCGTGAGCACGGTTATTAAGATCTTCATCGTCGTTTGAAAGATCTCAGACTCCTGGACTGCCACTTGGGGCTGAAAGTCCCAGGTGACTTCATAGACATTACGCCCGTTATCAAAGACCAGATTCATCCAATTGGCGGCAGAGTCCAGGAATTGATAGCCTGCCGTCGGGAAACTGGCGTTGTAGTCCACCTGATAGAAGTTCCCCCTGCTGTAGGAGGTTTTGAGCTGGGGTNCCGAACCCTGATAATCGGTGAGAATATACTCCTCGCCCCGATCGTTTTTCAGTGTGATTTTCCAGTCGGCCAGATTCAGTCGTTCAGTATTAGAATCATGAGACAACTTAATAATAAAGGGGGTGCCAACTGCATAGGCTGCCGCCTGCTCAGCCACAAAATCGGCCAATGTCTCCTCAGAAACAGTGCCAGCCATCACCTCCGACGCCAAGACCAGGCGCGGGTCAAGATATACCACCTCAAGCTGCAGATTATTGTTCAAAGGCAGCCTGCGGGTCCAATCAACAACTAAACCATAGTAATTTGTTGCCAAATCCTCAGTCCCAAGCTCACCAAAGTCAGTGAGGGGGGTCAGAACTTGTGGTTCTTCACTTGCTAAGCCCAGTGAACAAACTAGGGCAAGAAAAGTGATCATAACGCCGATTCTAACAAAGTGCGTATTCACTATAGCTATCTCTCCTCCCCATATTTCCTCCCGCAGGAACTTAGAGAATGGGGGGCCGCTTGCTGGCGACCCCCCAAGATCATTTGCCTGGGAATACTAGTAGAACAGGTCTTCCGCGAGCATTCTGTTATAGTAGTTCCGTGTAAAGTTCGCACCTTCATCAGTAGTCATGTGATAGAGATTGGAGTCTAGCATTTGAACCGGTTCAACTTCTTCCCCTGCCAGGTAGGCCAGGATGGCTTTGATAGCCGCTTCGCCAAAGTGGGGAGCATAGTCGGAAACTGCTAAGTGCTCGCCGTTAACAACGGTCTCAATAGCAGCCCTTTGGCCGTCAACTGTAACCAAACGGCCGATCAGTTCGGTTCTGCCGGCTGCCTTAATGGCCTGCAGGGCACCGAGGCCCATCTCATCGCTGTGGGTGTAGACAATGTCAATGGTACCGGCTGGGAAACGCTCCAAGTAGTTTTCCATAACCTTGGTTCCTTCTACTCTGTAGCCATGTCCGCTTTGGGTGGCAATGATCTGAATGTCAGGATATTGCTCAAGCGCTTCTCTAAAGCCGTTGTATCTTTCGATGGTTGCAGAGGAACCTACCGCCTCTTGAATTTCTACGATATTTCCTTTATACTCGCCATAGGTTTCGTAGAGATAGTTAGCTACGAACTCGCCTAGTTCACGGGCAAGTTTGGTGTTGTCCTTGCCGATAAATGAAATATACATGCCTGTACCCGGCTCAGAATCAATGCTGCGGTCAATTGTGACTAGGGGGATGCCTGCCTCATCGCACATCTCTTTAACCGGATCGAGCGCTGTGGCTTGGAATGGGGACATAATCAGGGCATCCGGCTCTTGCAGGAGCAGATCGCGGACTTTCGTCAGCTGGATGGCAGCGTCTGCTTCTGCCTCGTTCCAAATCAGGTCAACACCTAGTACTTCTGCCCAATAGACAATGTCATTGGTCATGGCAATACGCCAAGGGTGGTTCATAGCAACCTGGGAGAAAGCAATCAAAGGCCTGTCGGATGCAAAACCAGCGGCCGACATGAAGGAAACAAGCAACAGAACTAGCAATACGGCTGAAATTCTACGCATTTATACTCCTCCTTGTTATGTTCAAGAATTAGATAGTGGTTTTTACTCTGCCAAGTGTACAACAGCGACTGTGCCAATCAACTCTCCCTGTTACCGAACACCTCCTTTGCGTATTTAAGAATACCTTGGGGAACGCAACATTTGAAACGGTTTAATTGTTTCGTAAATATTCCTTCAACAAATTTTAGTAAATACCTGCTAGAAATAATGTTTTTTTACTTCGTCAGCTCTGATCCTTATATTGCTGCAACTGGTGCTGGATCTCAACTGCTTCTGCGCGCCCCAAGGTAAAATTGATTGATACATTTAGCGCAATGTAAAGATCGTCTCTTTGTCGAGGAGAAACGGCCTGTAGTAGCCGAGCAGATCAGACATGGGCAGGATTTCTTCCTTCAGCTTAATGCCTAAGACCTTGTCAATATATTCCCTGCGCCGCTCAAACCTTGCCCAGGCCTCGGGGCTCAACGCCCTGATTTCGTCCCTTAGCTCCTGATCGGCGATTACGATGCCATCTTCGGCATCCGCTCCAAAGAAGGGCGCTTGGGGCGAAATGATCAAGTCAAACTGAATGTAGTTTCCGCTCTGCAGTTTAACACTGGAGCCGGACATAAAGGGAGTTGACACCCATTCGTCCGTGGCAATCAGATGTCCCGGATTAAGCTCCCAGCCATAGTAAGCCTGGGGCAGGCCCTCTTCCACCATGGCATAGATGGGTCCCCCTTCTGCACCGATTCCCACTGATTCCAGCCATTTTACTGCAATGGAAAAATAAGGGATCGCTATGTTCTCAAGCCAATTCTCAGGCACTTCCTGTTCAGAGCGGGCAATATAGGCTCCCCTGCAGTTTAAGGCACCTTCAATGCCGAAGGCAGCAGTCATAAAGTCACCAAGCTCTGCCCGGCGTGCCGATGGACTTGTCAAGCCAAACCTGGCCTTCTCACCCACAGAAACCATCTGGTGGCAGGAAAGGGGCAGGCCCTGATTCTGCATCTTGGCCGCCAGCTCCATTTCGGATACACCGACTTCAACCCCGTTCATTAGATCCAACATCGACTTAGACACAAGGCAGGCTGCGTATTCATAGGCAAGAATCTGCTCTGCCTCCAGGCGGGTGCGGAATCCGTCGACCGGTGACATGAAAAAGTGGGTGACATTCACTACACTTCCTGCATCTCCTACTGCATCTCTCAGGGCTTCTGCCAGGTAGTGGGGGATCTCAAGGGAATCTGCCGGACAGCCGTCCTCTTCCGTAAAATACTTCCAGCCCACTGTGCCGACGGCCATGCCCCTTGCGATACCGGCGTCTTTGATAATCGATTGCAGCGATTGCGTGCCCACTCTCGGCTGGCCGATCAGTCCAAAGCTTGGAAAGTGCACTGCCTCAAGGTCAATGCTTGCATAATCTGCCATACAGAGGTTTTCTGTGCCCAAAAGCACCTTTGGCATTCCAGATGGAGCCACAATGAGGAGGGCTTCCTCAAAGCGCGGGGCAAAGCCGGTAAGGTACGAGAAGTTTGCTCCATGTTCTTTATCTGCATAAATCACTACATAATCCAAGGCGACAGCCTGCATTTTTTCCCGCAGCCGGCCCAGCCTTTGCTGATAAATCTCCTTTCCTACAGTGAAAACTTCCTTGGGAATTTCCACAACTGGTTCTGGTGCACTCCGCAGGTTTACAGTTTTCGTCATTTCCTGTCACATCCTATCTTGGTATATTTTTGCTTGTAGTCATCATCTGGTTGTACTTTGAATTTTAGCAAGGACTAGCGAAACAAATAGTTTGATGCCTGTCTTTAGTATCTCTTCATCGAAAACGAAAGTAGGGGTATGGAGAAGTTTGTCATCGCCGATGCCTAAAAGGAACATGCAGCCAGGTGTTTGTTCCAGGAACAGGCCAAAATCTTCTGCCACCATTGTCGGTTCAGTGAGCACCAGGACTCTATCTTCTCCGAACACTGCCCGGCTGTGTTCTAGTGCCTCTTGGGCCGCACCCTTACTGTTCACAAGGGGCGGACACAAACGCTCGTATGTAAAGGTGCACTTCGTTCCCGTTGCCTGGGCAACACCCTCGAGCTGGATGCGGAATATTTCCGGTATGTGCTCATAGGCATCCCTGCCTGTGGTCCTTACCGTCCCTTCAAAGGTTACCGAATCCCCAATGGTGTTGTAGGCAGTCCCCCCTTGGATCCTGCCTATACTGATAACCGCCGGCTCAGCGGGATTGACCTCCCGGCTGACGATGGTTTGCAGCATCGTAATGCAGTGGGCTGCAGCAACGATAGGATCCTTTGTTAAGTGGGGGTTGGCGCCGTGACCGCCAACGCCTTCGATCTTCACCGAAAACCTATCGGCGCCTGCCATGGCGGTGCCCGGCATAATTCCTATGTGCCCGAAGGGAACCTGGGGCCACAGGTGGAGTGCATAGATCCTGTCTAGAGGCTCCCCTTGTAGTACTTTGGCCTGAATCATCTGCTTTGCCCCCTGCAAAAGCTCTTCTGCAGGCTGAAAGATGAACTTCACACTGCCTGCCAGCTGATCTTGGAGCTGGTTCAGGACAAAGGCTGTTCCTAAGAGAATGGCCATGTGCCCGTCGTGGCCGCAGGCATGCATTACCCCGGGCTTGATCGATTGGAAGGGCAGATTGGTCTTCTCTGCAATCGGGAGGGCGTCGATGTCAGCCCTTAAAGCTATCCGAGGCCCGGGAAAACGCCCCTCTAAATCCCCCACAACTCCTGTGGGAAGGTTCAAATCGCAGATATCCAGACCAAGATCTTCTAAGACCCCCCTAATTAGGGCAGTTGTTTCTTTTTCTTGCAGGCCTAGTTCTGGACGGGCATGAATTTCTCGCCGCAGCTTAACCACTTGGGGCAGATACTGGTCAATGAGCTGTTCTACAAGTGCAAGGGAAATTGGCTCCATCCCGTTCACCTCCATAAACGGCAGCGTTAAACTTAAACCGTTTTAATTTGTTGCCAAAAAGAGAGGATGATGTTATCCCGCATTCTGCGTATCTTTATCATCCATGTGTATGTGTACTAGCCAAATCTCCGACCATGATCCTCCCCATACGGGGCGGTTGAATCACGTACAACTAACTCCGGTTCCAGTTTAGTGTGGCGGGCCACAGAGACACCGCTGCGGATCAGGCGCAGAACTTCCTGGGCGCCAATTTCACCCATCATTTCAACAGATTGCTTAACTGTGGTGATATGGGGGGTGACAATCCTGCAAATCTCACTGTTGTCATAGCCCACTACAGACACGTCCCCTGGGACGCTATAGCCTAGGCTCTGCAGCATGAGGACTGCACCTACCGCCATCTGGTCGTTGGCGCAGAAAATGGCAGTTGGAGGCTCTTCCAGCTCTATTAGTTCTTTTGCAATCTGCTCTCCAGAATCAATCTGCCAGTCGCCGACCCTAAGGTACTCCTCTTTCAGCGGCAGCCCGGACTCTCTGGCCTTGGCGACTACTCCTTTGTGTCGTTCGATAGCGTTCAAATCCTTGCCCGGACCGCCAATGTAGGCTATTTTCTCATGGCCCAGATCTAAAAGGTGCGCCATCACTTTTTTTGCCCCGGCTTCGTTGTCTATCTTTACAGAGCTTACGTCCAAGGGTATGCGGGCATTTAGCACTACCAGAGGAAATTCCATTTCTGTGGCGATCTCTACAAAGCCGTAGGAGATATCCTCCTGAACAACCAGGATGATTCCGTCGAGAAATCCTTCTTGCACAGCCTTAGCCAAAACTTTCCCTTCCAAGGCTTCTTCTGTGGCAATAACCTCAAACATCAGCCTGTAGCCTTCCGCGGACAGTTCGTGGACAACCCCCTGCATAATTGGGTGGTAAAACATCCAGCTCGAAGGGAGGGTCCAGATGGATTCATCTTCTCCGCCCAGCACGAACAGGCCGATTGTAGCCGAGGTACCGTGTGACAGGCGGCTGGCGAAGAAGTTTGCCCGATAATTGAGCTTGCGGGCCGCCTCCTGAACCCGGGCCTTGGTCTTGTCTGCTACCAAGGGGCTGTCATTTAAGGCCAAAGAGACTGTAGCCTTGCTCACACCGAGGTGTTCGGCCACATCTTCAATGGTCACTTTCCTAGGTTTTCTCCTGTGGGAACTCTCTCTGTTCTTCACATATTTACCTCCAACTGTCCCAATCAACGCCACGCCAGACAAGCTAGGCGATCAAGCAACACCTAAAAGCCAATTTGAAACGTTTTAAAACATTGTTGTTCTAATTAGACGCACTTATTAGATCTCCTGCCTGGAATTTAAATTTTTCTTGGATTATTTACAAGGACAAAAAAAGACCCTGCCTTGGAGTGGCAATGGCCCGTAACTTAGTCTTGCTGCCTAACTTGGATTTGTACGACCATGCTGCGGGCAATCAGATCGGCCAGATGCCTGTGGTCTTCTCTAATTAGGGCGGTAAGAATATAAAGCACGGCCAGGCTAAGGGACAAGAACAAAAATATGACAGAAAAAGGCGAATCAAAGCCGCTGTATAGACCATAAATTGTGCCCATATGCCCAAACTGCCAGGGCAGAAACTTTAAAACATTTCTAACGATGCTGCCCCAGATGGGATTGACCTGATACGCTACACGCAAACTAAGTTTCCTTTTCCCCCAGGAGCCGTAATTTCCCCTGCCCTCCAGCCATGAAAAAACGGTGCTGATAGGCACCACCGAAGTAAGAGCAGCAATTAGCTGCGCCTGAGCCCAGCTAAATTCTGGAATGCCAACAAAAAAGATGTGATAAACAGTCAGCGTCACTGCCAAAAGCATTAATAGATAGGCGCTGATCAGCAGCCAGTCTAAAAACAGAGCTTTAAATCTGGTACTCATGGCAGCTTTCTGCAGCTTTGGAGTTGGTGTCAAGTTCCGCCCTTCTCCCTTCCATAATTCTCTTTCCGTTTTAGCCTCAG
>JGI24707J26582_10000380_pt1 | contig 34095 bp, 26 predicted proteins | sample BioPla1DNA1_FD_26582 | JGI IMG/M metagenome (IMG submission 26582)
AGGGAGTATTTATAGATTATTAAAAACTCAAAAAACCGTGGTAAATAACCTTAAGCACAAGGTTAGCCATTTCCTCCGGTGTTTCTTCTCTTTCTTCCACAAGCCATTTATNCAGGACACTTATNCANCCGNTAATGGCAAAGGNTAANAAATANTCTTTTATNCTTTCTTCTGCGCTATATTGNAACGGTATCAGCTTTACCAGTTCCATTAAATCATTGTGGAAGGCATGGTCACTATGTTCTCCTAATAGTACTGTAAACAAATCAGCGTTATTCTTGGCATATTCCAAAATTCCCTTGAGATTTTGTTCTGTGATTGGCATCCTGTCATCTACGTACTGATCCAAAAAGCTTTTTAAATTCGTTATTACTTCACCCTCAACCTGGCGCAGAAGATCAAATTGGTCGGTATAGTGTGCGTAAAAGGTGCTGCGGTTAACATCCGCCACTTCACACAAAGCGGTGACTGATATCTTAGAAATATGACGCTCTTTAAGCAGCTCTACAAGCGCATCTTTAAGAAGAGCTTTTGTGTATTTAACTCTGCGGTCTGTTTTTTCTTTCATAAATATTCTCCTTAAAAATTTACAATTGAAACCGACAATTCGATCAAATTGTGATGGGAAAAAAGCATTTTCGCCAACACTGTTGGTTGAATTCCAACAGTGTGTTTATTATAATTCATACAGAAGGATAACACAAGACTTAAATTCATCTACAGGAAGAATATATGGACAGATTTGCAAGAGCTATTATAAGAAACCGGAAAAAAATTATTTTACTTTTTATTATTATATCCATAATATCGGTTGTACTGACACTGTTTGTGGACGTTAATTACAATATGGCCGATTATCTTCCTCAAAAGGCTGTGTCCACTACCGGCATTAAGGTTATGAATCGCGAATTCACTCAGGCTATTCCAAATGTCAGCGTTATGGTTGAGAATGTCTCAATCATAGAATCCTTGGACATAAAAAGGCAGCTTTTTGAGGTAGAAGGTATAAGTGAAGTTTTATGGTTAGATGATGTAGCAGACTTAAAGATGCCCCTGGCAATGCAGGATAATGAAACCGTTGAAGGCTTCTATAAAGACCAAAGTGCATTATTTTCAGTAACCATTAAAGATGGAGCCGAATCGGATGCCATAGCTGCAATTCGTAAGATTATCGGTTCTGGAGGATCAATAGCAGGTGAGGCAGCGAATCTTAACGATATGAAAAAGGCTGCCGTAGCCGAAGTAGGACTGGCTGTAACTATCTTACTGCCTGTTATTATTATAATATTGATTTTGTCAACGACATCATGGATGGAACCCATATTGTTTCTTTCAGCAATTGGGGTTTCTGTAGTCATCAATATGGGCACCAACATAATTTTTGGAGAGATTTCATTTGTAACAAACTCAGTGAGCCCTATACTTCAGCTGGCAGTATCAATGGACTACGCTATTTTTCTGCTCCATAGCTTTGCAGACTTTCGTAAGGAATATGATGACGTGGAAGAGGCAATGTTCCATGCAATCAAGGCTTCGGCTACTACTGTGGCGGCCAGTGCACTAACAACATTGTTCGGATTTATAGCACTTATATTTATGGAGTTCAGAATAGGGCCTGATTTAGGAATTTGTCTTGCAAAGGGCATTGTTTTCAGCTTCATTTCTGTCATGGTATTTCTTCCCGCGTTGACTCTATCCCTGTATAAGTTAATTGATAGAACCGCGCACCACACGATTATGCCGGAATTCAGAAACATAGGGAAATATGTGGCTAAGCTTTTTATTCCCATTGCTATAATAGTTACCATAGTTATAGTACCCAGCTATCTGGGACAGGGGAAAACAGACTTTCTATATGGTTACGGTGACTTTGATGCCAATAATGAACTAGGGCGCAGTAATATTGCCATCAACGAAAAGTTTGGACGTACAAATATTTTAGCCGTTTTAGTCCCTAAGGGTAATGTGGCAAAAGAAGTAACGCTGACAGATAAACTTAAGCAACATCCTCATATTAAAAGCGTGATTTCGTATGTATCAACTGTGGGGGCAACCATCCCTTCAGACTTTTTGGGGGAAGATATTACCGGGCAATTTTACTCGGAAAATTATTCACGTATTGTTCTATACACAGATTTGCCTGATGAAGGGGAAAAGACTTTTAATGCTGTGGAGGAAATAAATACTATAATAGGCCAATACTATGACGAGTATTATATGGTGGGGCAAAGCGCAACGTTGAGCGATATAAAAAAGGTAGTAGAAGTTGACAACAGCCGGGTTAACTTTATAGCTATTGCGGCGGTATTTTTGGTGATATTATTATCCTTTAAATCGCTGTTGCTGCCGATTATTCTTGTACTTACTATTGAAGTAGCCATATGGATTAATCTTTCATTTCCCTACTTTACCGGCACCTCAATAAATTACTTAGGTTACCTGGTGCTTAATACAGTTCAGCTGGGAGCAACAATTGACTATGCAATATTACTTACAGATAACTATATACAGAAACGAAAAATTATGCCTGCAAAGAATGCTATTTATGAAGCTCTTTCAATTGCTTTCAGATCAATTCTGGTATCAGCATCCATACTGTCTTTTGCAGGGTTTACTCTATACTTTACTTCGTCAAATACTATTGTTGTTGACATTGGACTATTGCTAGGCCGGGGCACCATAATATCCATGTTTATGGTAATCTGTTTCCTGCCTGCCATGCTAATGATTTTTGATAAGCTAATAAATAAGACAACAAAGGGAGCAAACTTTTTAATGTCATAATGAGTTTTATTTAAGAATCTTGCCCCTTTGTCATTCTGAGCGTATGCGAAGAATCTTTTCGTTGACGTATAAGATTCTTCGACTCCGCTACGCTCCGCTCAGGATGACAATGGACGCCCAAAATGACAGGTTGTAATAGTAGAAAAAAGATGAAATATGATAGAAAAGTGATATAAAAAGGAGCAATTTATGAAACCAATAAAATCATTAAAGAAGAAAAAAGGAATAAGAATAACAGCACTTATTATCATAGCAGCACTCCTTATTACGGTATATACTCCTGTCCCTTCAGGAGCTGCATCTTTAAAAGAAGAGGTGGTGTATGTCCGCCTGAACAACGATGGTTCTGTGAACCAGGTCTATGTTGTTAACAGCTTTGAGCTGGGAGAGAACAATACGATTATAGATTACGGAAACTATGCCTATGTGAAGAATCTTACCGACAACAATGAGATCAGGCTGGAGAGCGGGAAAGTTACTGTAGATGCGCAAGGGAATCAATTATATTATGAAGGCTTCTTAATGAATCCTCAGCTTCCGTGGGAGATATCAATAAGTTATATGCTGGACGGGAAAGAGATCTCACCAAATGATATAGCGGGGAAATCAGGCCGGTTATTTATTGAGATTGAGACCGATGCTAACCCTCTTGGAAACAAAGACTTTTTTGACAGCTATGCACTTCAACTTTCACTTACCCTTAACAGCAGCATTTGTAAAAACATTTCTGCTCCGGGCGGCACAGTGGCAACAGCCGGCGGAAACAAACAGATAAGCTATGTAGTTTTACCGGGAAAGGCTTCCAGACTGGAGTTAAGTGCCGATGTTAAAGACTTTGAGATGCCTGCCATTACTATTGGCGGTGTTCGATTAAATATGGATTTCACTATTGATAATTATGATTTGTCTGAGCTGGAGGAGCTGACCGATGCGGTGGCAGAGTTAGATGACGGGGTTCAGGAGCTTCTTGATGGTATTTTCGATATGAAAAAAGGGGTTTCCGACCTGCATGGCGGGACTAAAGAGCTGCGTGACGGTGTCGGAGAATTTAAAGAGGGTGTAGGGGAGCTTTCTGACGGTATAGGAGAGCTTAAAGATGGAGTGTCAGAGCTTAAGGATGGAACCATTGAAATGGCAGATGGTGCAATGGAGCTGGCTGACGGCACTCTGGACCTGGTAGACGGTGTCCGTGAATTGGACGAAGGAGTAGGGGAGTTTGCCGATGGCGTTGACGAACTGTACGATGGCATAAAAGAGCTGTTATTAGGTACTTCAAAGCTTTATGGGGGAATGAGCGACATTACGGAAGGCTCGGCAGAGCTTAAGTCAGGCGTGAAATCTCTGGCTTCAGGTGCCATTGCAGCAGCAAGCGGCGGCGGGCAGCTGGCAGCGGGTTTCGATAAATACTTTGACGGAATTATAGCTTTGGTCAATGCTCAGTTGGCAGGTTCAGGAATTCCGGGCTTACCATTAACCCGTTCCAATTACTCAGATGTATTAGAAAACGTACTATATGGGGAAGCCATAGCCCTGGCGCGCAATGCAATAAGTGATGCAGTATATGGTGCAGCCAGACAATTGTCTTTAGAGGGTATTCTTATGGANTTTGGAATTACTACAGAGCAGTATGAACTTTTGCCGGTTGATAATGAAACAAGAGTAATTATAGATCAGGCTCTGGAGGGACAGCTTTTAGGAATGCAGGAAACACTTGAGGCAGAGGTCGATGCTGCTCTAGAAGATCAAATACCTGCAATTAGGGAAGCGATAGCAGAAACTCCGGAAGCGCAACAACTTTTGGGCCTGCTGGAAATGCTAAAAGGATATGATCAGCTTTTGTCAGGACTTAATCAATATGTGTCAGGTGTGAAGGGGATCAGCAACGGTGTAAGGGGCCTCTCAGCCGGAATAAGCGAATTCCATGACGGGCTGATTGAGTATAAAGACGGATTATCAGAGTATTATGATGGAATGGCTGAATTTTATCAGGAATCAGAAAAACTAGTAGACGGGGCCCATGAGCTGAAAAAGGGCACAGTAGAGCTTCTTGAAGGTGTAATTGAGCTCAAAGACGGTATTATTGAGTTTAAGGACGGTGTTATTGAGCTTAGGGACGGTGTTATAGAGCTCTTTGACGGAATTGTTGAGCTTCATGATGGAGTAATTGAAATGTATGATGGTGCAATTGAGTTAAATGATGGTGTGATAGAGTTATCCGATGGTATAGGAGAACTTAAAGACGGCACCAATGATTTATATGATGGAGTGGCAGAACTGAAGGATGGCACAGGTGAATTCCGCCGCGAAACCCAATCCCTTGACACCAGAATTATTGATGCAATCAAGGTAGAAATAGATAAAATGATGGGAGCCGATATTCCTGTTAAATCCTTTGTATCAGAGAAAAACAGTGAGATTTCAGCAGTTCAGTTTGTTATGCAAACAGAAGGTATTTCCATACCTGAAGAGGAAACTGTTGTGGTTCAGCCTGAACCCGAGACCCGGATAACCTTCTGGCAGCGTTTGCTGGCCCTGTTCGGGTTATAAATAACACTATTCCATACAAAAAAGGTTGTGGTCGAAAATCACAACCTTTTTATATGCACAATGCATGTCATAATAACTACTATAACTTGAATTTTAGCACCAGGTCCTCAAGATTTTTCGTTAAATCCTCAAGGAATCCCATTTTACTTGCAACCTCTTCAAGGTTGGCTGTTTCTTCCTCAACAGTTGCAGAAATATCCTGTGATACCACTGTATTTTCATTTGTTGCGTTCTCGATTTGTGCCATGCTTTCGGCAATATCCGTTATACCTTTAAACAGTTCTTCCATCATTCTCTTTATATCCAGGGCCATTGCACATTCAACGTCATTGGCATCTTTTATATCACGGAAGCTGCCCATTGTTATATTGGCCATATCATTACTCTTTTCTAATTCACTAAGGCCGTTTGACAGCTTTTGCTTCATCTCAGTCAAGGACAATTGTATAGAGTTAACTATTTTAGCAATTTTCTCAACGAGCTCCTCTGAGCTATCAGATAATTTGCGGATTTCATCAGCCACGACAGCGAAGCCTCTTCCGGCATCGCCTGCACGTGCTGCTTCAATTGAAGCATTAAGCGACAGCAGGTTTGTTTGATTTGATATGTCCCTGATTGAATCCAGAATTTTATTCATTTCATGAGTCTGATTAACAAATGCCTCTGAAACCTGGGCGACTTCTTCCATTGTAGCATTTACGTCTTTTAACTGAACCATGTATTCAGAAAGCTTAACATTTCCGATTTCTGCTTTCTCCAATGCATTTGCCGCACTTACAGATATGTCGGAGACTTTCTCGTTAACATCCTGCGAAATTTTCTGGATATCCTTCATCATAATAAGTGCATTATCTGTCTCAGCGCGCTGATCATCCATGCTTCTTGCCATATTCTCCAGCGCAAAAGCAATATTTTCGCTTCCCTTTTCATTCTCAATCGTAGTTCTTGTAACAACCTGAGTTACTTCCTTTATTTCAAGAGCTGCCTTCCTGACATTTGAAATGATACTTTTCAGGTTATCACTCATAATATTAAAATTATATGCTAACTGCTCAACTTCATCATTTGAGCGGATATTTACTTTTTCGCGTGATAAATCTCCCTCAGACATATGTATGAACTCTGTTTTTAACTTTTTAATTGATGTGGTAATACGCCTGATAATTATAATAAACAGGAATAAACTTACAATAACGGCCACTGCGAATATGATGATACACATTACAATTAATTCTCTGAAATCTTTTTCAAATTCCTGCTGTATATCTGAACTTCTTGCCAATTCCAGCGTAAGAAGGCTTGAAAGATTATTTGATATTTGGCTTCCTACAACGCCCATATCTTTAACAATTTTCTGAACATCGGAATCAGCAGTTGGAAATTTCCCGTCGACACTTTTATCGTATATTTCCTGAATATAAGAAACATACTTTTCGGCTGGATCCCTAACAGCTTTTATGGCCCCCAGGTTTCCAAAATATTTGTTATCCGATTCGAGATCCGCTTTTAGTTCATCCATGAAGGTCAAAATTGATTTTGCACTTTCAATGTGTGAACCTTCCTCGAGACTGTCCCCTGCCAGGCAGGAATTTAAGATCTTATTTGGCTGAGAAATAACGTTTACTCTTATTTCATTAATTTGAAATATATTGTTTAACAGACTGTTGTATTCATTATTAAATTGAATAGACTTTAAAAGAATAAATACAATTAAAAAACCCAGAACTGCAATAGAAATCGAAAAAACGAATGCAACTTTTTTTGCAATACTATTTAAAAAAAGCTTGCTTATCTTACTGATGCCGGATTCTTTCTTTAAAGGCTTATCAGATACATTTGATGCAGGTTCCTTTGTTTTTGTTCTAATTTTGCCTTTAATGCGTTCCTTTGGCTTTTTCGAACGGTTTTGCTCTTTCATATCACGTATCATATTTTCCCACCCCAATAAAATTATTACCACATAACAATCCTGCCTAACAAAGAAATTATGTAAAGATAAAAGAGCCGAAATATAAACTATTCCGGCTCTTTTATTATTAACAATAATTAGTCATAAAGGTTAGGAGCAATGCTGGGATCTTCCATATTGTCCTTGTTGTACCAAGCACCACCGGTATCAACGTCGGATACAGGCTCACCCTTAGCTGCTGCAATAAGCAGATCAATGGTAACTTCGCCCATCTTCAGAGGAGACTGTGTAACAGCACCATACATAGTTCCATCCTTAACAGCTGCCTTAATAATTGAACCAGCGTCAAATCCAACAGCTATAACCTTATCATCGGTACTTCCTAATACGCCCAGGTTCTGGTTTGCAGTAAGGATACCTTCTGCAGCAACCTGATTGGAACCGAATACGCCTATAGTATCAGATTGATTCAGAATTGCACTTGCTTCTGTAGCACAGAGCTCTGTTGTTGTCTGGGAAGGAACACGAACTTCGATTATAACGTCAGCAGAACCTTCGTTACCTTTATCTTTAGCTTTTCCAACATAGTAATCATTTCCTACAACCGCTGGAGATTTTCCTGCTGCTTTACAAAGCTCGAAGATCTTATCAATGAAGCCAAGGCCACGGCTTGTAATAGATTCGGAAGTAGCATCCTGGTTTACAACACCGATTCTAATTTTGCCGCTTGCATTTTTAACTCTGCTTTCAAGAGCTGTCCAAATTCCTTCTGCAGCTGTAACACCTGCTTTATAGTTATCTGTTGAAGCTGTAGCGAGAACAGATCCGGCAGGTGCATCCGGAATACCGGAGTCAAAAGCTATAACAGGAATACCAGCTTCTTTAGCTGCCTGAAGAGCATCAAGCATAGCAGAAGGATCACAAGCTGCAAGACCAATACCGTCAGGCTTGCTGTTTATAGCGTCATTAAACATTTGTACCTGATCAGCTATGTCAGACTCGGAGTTCGGGCCGTTAAATGTTGCATTAACACCTTTTATTTTCATTTGTTCCTGTGCGCCCTTAACAGCAGCGAGCCAGTATGTTGACTGGTAGCTCTTCACGATAATCGCAAAATTGAGTTCCTCATCATCAGCCGGTTTAGCTTCCGGAGCCGGATCAGCGGGTTTACTTGAAGCAGGTGGTGCTGATGATTGTGCGGGAGTACTGCTTGTTCCTCCACAGCCTGCCAACAATGAAGCGACCATAACGATGCAAAGAATAAGTGATAACAGTTTCTTACTCATGTTCTTCCTCCTTAAAAAATAATTAATTGAATTATTTTATAATTACTGCTTTTATCAGCAGCAGTTACCTGATTAATTTTTTCTTATTTCTGTTTAAGTCGATTAGAACCGCCGTAATCAACACAATACCGGTAATAATTTGTTGCCAGTTTGCCTGAAGACCAATGAAAGGCAGACCTGTTTTAAGTATGCAGATGATGAATACACCTAAGAGAGTACCAGTTATGCTTCCCACGCCACCGGTCATTGAAACACCGCCGATAATTGCTCCACCAATCCCTTCAAGCTCAAAGCCTGCGCCTGTTCCCGGATATACGCTAGCAAATATAGCAGAGTAGGCAATAGATGCAAGACCTGCAAAAATACCTGATATTATATATGCTTTTATGTAAACCGTTTTTATATTAATACCTGATAATCTTGTGGCCTCTTTGTTACAACCGACGGCAATAATATATCTTCCGGTTTTTGTATGATTTAATACAAATGACATTAATGCTACCAGCAATAGTATCCACAAAAAGCCTAAAGGCAGCTTCAAATCTCCTATATTCAATTTGAAAATTGTTCTGAACCATCCGCCTTCTGTACCTGCGGTTGGCCATGGTATTCCCAGACCCTTGCTGCTTATTGATCCAAGTCCTCTGGTCATCATCATGGTACATAATGTTGCAAGGAACGGGGGCAGATTCATAATACCGATCAGGATGCCGTTTAATAAACCTATAACGGCACCGGCCAGGACACAAATTATCATTCCCAGCCATACCGGCCATCCCTGATATACCACCAGATAACCTCCAACCAGCGAATAACAAATAAGTCCGGTACCAATTGACAAATCAACTCCGCCGGTTATTAAGGGGAAGGTAACACCAATTGCTATCAATGTGATGTAATAGGAATAATCCAAAATACTTAAGATTGTCGAGTATTTTCTAAAATTCGGGCTGGTAATTGAGAAAAAAGCCAGCAAGGCAAGTACAATTAATAATACTACTACATTCTGTCCGCCCAGCCGTTGAATAATTGATTTTTTTGATGAGCCCGGTGTATTCTGAATTTTTTTTGACATATTTTTTTCCTCCTAATTTCCCATTGTTGCTAAATGCATGATTTTTTCCTGGGTTGCTTCTTCTATACTAAGTTCCCCGCTCTTACGACCTTCGCACATAACAACAATCCGGTCACTCATCCTAAGTACCTCGGGTAATTCTGATGAAATCATGATGATGGATTTTCCTTCTTTAACAAGCTCATTCATTAATTTGTAAATATCACTTTTGGCACCGACATCAATTCCTCTGGTTGGCTCGTCAAAAATCAAAATGTCACAATTTCTTACCAACCATTTTGTTAAAACAACCTTTTGCTGATTACCACCCGAAAGGTCGACTACCAGCTGGTCAACACTTGGTGTTTTTATTGCAAGGGATTCAACATATTTTGCTGTTTCACTGTCTTCCTTCTTTTTGTCAATGAATATGCCATTTATAAAATTATCAAGACAGGCCATTGTTGAATTCTCAGCAACATCACGCTGTACTACAATGCCATAACGTTTTCTGTCCTCTGAAAGGTATCCGATACCGTTATTAACAGCATCCTTCGGACTCTTAATATCTACTTTATTTCCATTGATATAAATATCTCCGCTGTCTTTGGGATCGGCTCCGAAAATAGCTCTTGCAGTCTCGGTTCTTCCTGAACCCATAAGACCCGCAAATCCGAGTATTTCTCCTTTACGCAATTCAAAACTAACATTCTGAACAAATCTTCCCGCATTGAGATTTTCAACTTTTAACACTACCGGAGCACCTTCTGGAACCATGCTCTTTGTTTTGGGATCTTCATAAATTACACGTCCAACCATCAGATTGATAATATCGTTTTTGGTTGAGTCCTTTGAGATTAAAGTCCCTACATATGCTCCATCACGCATTACACTGACACGATCTGTAATGACTTTAACCTCATCCATTCTGTGAGTTATATAGATAATGCCGATATCCTTTTTCTTTAAGTCTCTGATTATATCGAACAACTCTTCAACTTCTGTCTCTGTCAGAGCTGCTGTTGGCTCATCAAATACGATAATCTTAGCATCGTGTGAAATGGCTTTTGCAATTTCACACATCTGCTGTTTACCAACAGTAAGATTGCTCATTTTTTCGGTAGGGTCGATATTTACATGCATGCGTTGAAACAGCTTAGCAGCTTCCTCAATCATCCGGGCATCATCAATTTTTTTGCCCTTCATATATTCACGGCCGATAAAAATATTCTGAGCCACTGTCAGATGGCCGAGAAAGTTTAATTCCTGATGTACAATTACTATACCGGCCTGCTGAGCCTCACGCGGGCTGGTAAACTCAACTACATTTCCATCATATGTAATAGTACCGCTGTCCTTTTTGTATATTCCGGTCAGCACCTTCATCAGTGTGGATTTTCCGGCACCGTTTTCACCCATCAATGCATGTACTTCTCCTCTGTATAATTCGAAGTCAACATTGTCGAGTGCATGCACGCCAGGAAATGTTTTATCAATACCTTTCATTGTTAATATAAGATCACCCATTTTTCACCATTTACCCCTTTACTGCCAATTAAGCTCATAAAAGAAAGATTAATTCTTTCTCCTTCTGGACATTACATCCAGATATACAGCAACGATTACTATGAGACCGGTTATGACAAGCTGATAGTTTTTGTTAAGGCCAATTGCAAGAATCCCTTCCTGCAGGATAGAAATGATCATTACACCAATAAACGTTCCGCTGATGGATGCAAGACCTCCAGCCATAGAAGTTCCACCCATAACACAGCCGGCGATAGCTTCGTTATTATATTGGTCTCCATACCCCGGCTGAACGGTTGTGTACGCTGCCACAAAGAATATTGCTGCAATTCCTGCCATTGTGCCGCAGATAATGTAAGCCAGCATCTGCCACTTTTTAACGTCAACGCCAGACAGCCTTACAGCTTCTTTGTTACTGCCTAAGCAGAGGAAATATCTCCCTATTTTTGTCTTATTCAAAACAATAGAGCAGATAATTGCAACACCAAGCAGAATAAACAGTCCAATTGGAAGATATGTATTGCCAACCTTTATCTTAATTAAATTTCTGTACCAGCCATTTTCCTGCGCCAACTGCGGCCAGCTGACCGATTGGGCTTTTGTAAACACAGATGCAATACCTTTACTCATTTGCATGATGGCCATTGACGTAATGAAGGAAGGAACATCCTTGTATGCAACAAGATACCCATTTAATGTGCCATACAGCATTCCAATAACAATGCTTGTAATCAAGCATACCCAAAGCGGCCACTTATAATGTGTTAACAGGTAGCCGGACATAATAGCAGCACAGAACATAACAGGTCCGATTGAAAAATCGATACCACCGGTAGCAATAACAAAAGTAACGCCCAAAGCCAAAAAACCAAGAAAATATGCATAATTCATTGCACTCAATAATCTGTTGTAACTTACGAAATTTTTAGCAAACAGTGCGAAAAAACCATACATAATTAATAAGACCAGACAAAGGACGATTCGATTAAAACCTATTTTCTTTATTAATGGGTTTTGTTTAATCTGATACACGTTTTCCCTCCTGTAATTGTGTTGAAAGAATGCTTTGATTTACATGAGAATAATGCGGGCTTTTTTACATAGCCTACTATGAATATTAAGAGAAACTGGTTTTAAATTAAATGCGAAATCTTATAAAGAAATATCGAAATCTTATAATAACTGTACGGAGATTATAGTATAAATAGTGCATTTTATTTACTTGACACTGATTACATGGAAATGCATAATTAAATGATTATATTATGAAAGAATGGTTTAGTCGATGGCTTTGAACAGACATGATTTGACCCGGGGTGGTATTCTAAAAAAGCTGCTGCAGGTGGCAATACCTATTATGGGTACGCAACTTATGCAAATGGCATATAATCTTACCGATATGTTCTGGCTTGGCCGTACTGAGCAATCAGTGGCAGCTGTTGCAGCCAGTGGGCTTGCCGGAATGTATTTGTGGCTGGGTATGGCGTTTTTTGTTTATCGGGCGGACGGGCTCAGAAATTGGAACCTCTCAGAATCTCGGAAGGGGTGACATCGAATCTGCTCAGGGCTACGCCCGGGACTCGGTGCGGCTTTCGCTGATACTTGGGATAATATATGGTCTGATATTGCTTATTATGGCCGGACCACTGATTTCACTGCTTCAGGTGAGGGAACAGAACGTCTTTGAGAGTGCCTGCGATTATCTGAGGATTGTTAGTGTGGGGATACCCATTACTTATGTGTCAGCTGCCATAACCGGTGTGTTTAACGGGGCGGGAAATTCCCGGTTAAGTTTCTGGGCAAATGCCATAGGACTGTTAGTAAATATGCTGCTGGATCCGTTGATGATTCTCGTTTGGGGATGGGGTGTTAAGGGAGCAGCGATTGCCACAGTTATAGCTCAAACCACGGTTTGTATACTTTTTGTATTGTTTGTGAAGATTCATCCCCACAGACCCTTTGAGCATTTCAGGATTTTTGGGAAGATAGATTACTTCAGATTTAACCAGATTATGAGCTGGAGTTTGCCAATAGTGTTTGAAAGCGGAGCATTTACGCTTCTTGCAATGGTTGTTACAGGAATGGCGTCTGCATGGTATGGTGAGACAGCTGTTGCGGTGCAGCGGGTAGGCAGCCAGATAGAATCATTATCATGGCTTATTGGTGGAGGGTTTTCATCTGCTGTTACAGCTTTCGTAGGTCAAAACTACGGTGCCAGGAAATGGTCACGTATCAGGCGTGGTTATCAGATTTCCATCTTCGCACTGCTGGCTTGGGAAGCACTGGTTACATTACTGTTAATATTCTGCGGAAGATATTTCTTCGCACTGTTCTTACAGGAACCACCTGAAATACTGGATATGGGAACCACATACCTGCGCATACTGGCCGGATGCCAGCTTTTTATGGCATTGGAGGGTGCATGTGCCGGTACATTCAGAGGTATGGGCCGTACTCTGCCACCCAGTCTGTGCAGTATTGCAACAAGCCTTTTGCGGCCGGCTTTATGCTGGTGGATGGCACAATGGATGGGAATGAACGGGTTATGGATGGGCATCACGGTCTCAGCAGTACTTCGCGGACTATTGATATTTATCTGGTTTACTCTGTACCAGCGCCAGATTCCCAAAACAGATGAGGCCGGACCTGTATTTTTATCGACTGCTTAAAAAGACGGTAATTATATGTTTTCTCTGATCTTGATCTCATGATTTGTATAGAACCTGTCATTTTTAGGAGTTATATTTAAAACAAGATAATCAAAAAGAATGCTCAAGGGCTTAGAGCCTTGTACATCGGGCTGTTGAGTTATTGTTGCGTCAATGGTTCCGTCTTCAATAAGCAATTTTGTGGTAGGAACACAATCGTAACTGATAATTTTTAGCTTTTTATCAAGATTCGCTGACTTAACCGCCCGGCATGCACCATAGACCCCTGCCGAGGCTAAATACAATGAGTCTATCTCAGGGTGTATATCCAATAAGGCTTTGGTAACTTCAAAGCTGATAAAATCATCATCATAGTTTTCAATAATATCTACTATATTAATTTCGCTATAATTCGCCAGGGATTGTTTAAACCCGTTTACTCGCTCAGAGTGACACAGAATATCCATTGACCCGACTATAATACCCACGTTTGCTTTGCCGCTGGTGAAAAGCCGCAAAAGCCCGCCGGCTGTTTTCCCGCTTTCGAGATAATTGCTCCCTACATACGCGAGGCGTCCGGAATTTTCTATATCTGTATTAACAGTAACAACAGGAATTCCTTTAGCTGTCAGCCCTTTGATTTTTTCTGCAACATCCGGGTGATTTATTGGTGTAATTGCAAGGCCGTTTATTCCTGATTCAATAAGCTGATCCATCAGTTTTACCTGATTGAAAGGATCCCTGAGCTCTGAAAAACGTGTTTCTACCGATATCCCGTATTCCTTTAGTTCTTTTGACTTTATATTAATACCTGATACAACATCATCAAAAAACGGATTGTCATTTGTGCTGCTGAACAAAATGTATCCGAACTTAATATTTTTCTTTTTAATTGCCAGTGTTTTACCTAATTTATTAGGCGTATAATTCAGAAGAGCCGCAATTTCACGAACCTTCGCTGCTGTTTCGGGATTAACGGTACCACGGTTATTCAGTACACGGTCAACGGTTCCCCGCGAAACTCCGGCTAAGTTTGCAATTTGTTTAATTGTTGCCATATTTCCCTCCTGCTTGAGGATAACATGTATACTGCAGTTTTGTCAATTGTGCCCGGTTACGGTAAAGGGTACCCGATTTTCTGACAATACAGTCATTCATCAGTATTTCCCATAGTATTCTTGTTGTCATTAATAATGGGATAAAACTCTGTTTATTCTTCATAAATCAATTGACATTAATAACGTGCAGATGTAAAATAATACTATACTGTGCACGGGCACGGAAAATCTTATCACTGATTTTTATAAAGGAGTGGGATTATGGCAGAAATATTTAAAAATCTTCCAAAGGTCAGGTATGAAGGACCAAAGAGTACAAACCCATTTGCATTCAAGTATTATGATCCGGATCGCATTATTTTAGGGAAACCGATGAAAGAGCACCTTCCGTTTGCAATGGCATGGTGGCATAATCTTTGTGCAACCGGTGCTGATATGTTCGGCGTAGGAACAGCAGACAAAAGCTTTGGTGCAGCTACAGGCACAATGGAGCATGCCAGGGCAAAGGTAGACGCAGGCTTTGAATTTATGGACAAACTCGGGATTGAATATTTTTGCTTCCATGATGTAGACATTGTTCCTGAAGCAGACACTATTGAGGAAACCAACAAACGTCTTGATGAAATTAGCGACTATATAAAAGAAAAAATGGCGGCTACAGGGAAAAAACTTCTTTGGGGAACTGCTAATATGTTCTCTAATCCCCGTTATATGAACGGCGCCGGCAGCACCAACTCGGCTGATGTATATTGTTTTGCAGCTGCCCAGATTAAGAAGGCGCTTGATATTACTGTAAAGTTAGACGGCAAGGGGTATGTTTTCTGGGGCGGCCGTGAGGGATATGAAACCCTTCTGAATACCGATATGAAGTTTGAACTGGAAAACATTGCAATGCTGATGCGTATGGCAGTTGATTATGGACGCAGTATTGGTTTTACAGGAGATTTCTACATAGAACCAAAGCCGAAAGAGCCAATGAAACATCAATATGATTTTGACGCAGCAACAGCAATAGGATTTTTACGTCAATATGGGCTGGACAAAGATTTCAAATTAAATATTGAAGCAAACCATGCTACTTTGGCTGGCCATACATTCCAGCATGATCTTAGGGTAGCGGCCATCAACGGAATGCTCGGCAGCATTGACGCCAATCAGGGCGACCTCCTTTTAGGGTGGGATACTGATCAATTCCCTTCAAACGTATACGAAACAACTATGTGTATGTATGAGGTAATAAAGGCCGGCGGCCTTAAAAACGGCGGCTTGAATTTCGATGCAAAAAATCGTCGTCCGAGCTATACTCACGAAGATATGTTTATAGGATTTATCCTGGGAATGGATTCGTTTGCACTCGGATTAATCAAAGCGGCAGCAATTATAGAAGACGGCAGAGTTGATAATTTCATAAGGGAGAGATACTCATCCTTTGAAAGCGGAATTGGTGCTAAAATCCGTGCAGGGGAAACCAATCTTGCAGAACTAGCTGAATATGCCGCAAAACTGGGCGCGCCCGCTATGCCGGGAAGTGGCAAACAGGAATATCTTGAAAGCATTGTAAACAGTATTTTATTTAATTAGTTCTCCGACACGGCATACAATATTAGGGTACTCAGGCAATAGAAATTTTATGAGAGGTTGTTTTGTATGAAATATCTGTTAGGAATAGATTTGGGTACCAGTGGTACAAAGACAGTCTTATTTACTCAGGAAGGGAAGTCTGTTGCATCTGCTACAGAAGAATATCCATTACACCAGCCCCAAAACGGTTGGGCTGAACAGCATCCGGATGATTGGTGGCGGGCTGCGAAAAATACTGTTTTTCAGGTATTGAAGGATAGCGGCATAGATCCTGGAGAGATTGCAGGAATTGGCATATCAGGCCAAATGCACGGTCTTGTTATGCTGGATAAAAATGGGGATGTTCTCAGACCTGCAATCCTGTGGTGTGATGGACGTACAACTGAAGAATGCAAAGAAATAACTGAAACTGTAGGAAAACAGAGACTGATTGAGATTAGTGCAAATCCTGCATTACCCGGATTTACTGCCGGGAAAATCCTGTGGGTTCGCAAACATGAACCGGAAATATGGGATCAATGCACACAAATAATGTTGCCAAAAGATTATGTACGTTACAAGCTGACCGGTGTTTATGCTACCGAGGTTTCCGACGCATCGGGAACTAATCTGCTGGATGTTGCCAACCGGTGCTGGAGTGATGAAATCCTGGAGAAGCTAAAAATAGATAAATCAATCTTGCCTAAAATGTATGAAAGCGCTGATGTAACGGGCTTTGTCACAGATGAAGCGGCTGAAGCAACAGGGCTTAAAGCGGGTACCCTGGTGGTCGGAGGTGCCGGCGATAACGCGGCTGCCGCTGTCGGTACAGGTGTTGTTAAAGAAGGCAGAGCTTTTATTAGTATCGGTACTTCCGGTGTAATTTTTGCTCATTCTGATAAGGTTACTATAGACCCGCAGGGGCGTGTTCACACATTTTGTGCAGCAGCACCCGGTGCATGGACGGTAATGAGCTGTACTCTGGCGGCAGGACTCAGCTTGAAATGGTTCAGGGACAATTTCTGTGAAGCCGAAATACAAAAAGCGAAGGAATTAAATGTAGATCCCTATTACCTGATGGACAAAGAAGCTGAAAAGGTTCCTATTGGAGCTAACCGTCTTATTTATCTTCCTTATTTGATGGGCGAGCGCAGTCCGATTCTCGATGAGAATTCCCGTGGCGTATTTTTTGGTCTTTCCGCTATCCATGGTAAATATGATATGCTCCGTGCTGTAATGGAAGGTGTCGTATATTCCCAGCGTAATTGTCTTGATGTATTGCACGAAATGAATGTTTATCCGGATTCAATAATTGCAACCGGCGGGGGCGGGTCAAGTCCGCTATGGCGTCAAATGCTGGCAGACAACTTTGGATTCCCGGTACAGACATCTACAAACAAGGAAGGACCTGTTTTAGGAGTAGCGCTTCTTGCCGGAGTCGGCGCAGGATTGTATAAATCGGTAGCGGAAGCATGTGAGGTGGCTATCAAAACTAATCCTCCCCAGCAGCCAAATATGGATAACAATAAGAAATACAACAGAGTATATGAGATTTATAAAGGCCTGTATGGCCAGCTAAAACAGAGCTTCTCAGAACTGTCGGAATTATAAATTTTAGATTTGATCGGTATACTGTTATACCGGTCAAATCGGAAATAAAAGTAAAATTAAAATGGGGCTGTTACAGTCCCATTTTTGTATTGCCCAAAATATGGTTTGATTTTTTGCCGGAAGGTTTAATATTTCCCGCGTATTTTNTTGGTAAGGACAGATATTTAAGGGTAAGAATACAATAAGAACGATTTGTTTAATAATACCCTATTATGAAGGAGGCGAAACCTATGGATATTATGTATAAAACCACTGCTGTTTCCACAAAAGGAAGAAGCGGAAAAGTAGTAGTTAACAATAGCCCGCTGGAATTCACAATGACACCACCCGTTGAGATGGGAGGATCACACGAAGCACAGAAAAATGGAGTTAATCCCGAGCAGCTTTTTGCAGCAGGGTATGCTGCGTGCTTCGGAAGTGCTTTACAACATGTTATCAGAGAAAAAAAGCTGCCTATTCCAACTCCCAGTGTTGAGGCAACGGTTGGTATTGGCAAAAACGAAAGTGGCGGCTTTGAATTAGCAGTTGACATTGTTGCAACAATATCAGGATTGGATCAGGCTGCGGCTGATGAGGTTGTTAACGAAGCCCATTATGTATGCCCCTATTCCAATGCTACAAGAGGAAACATAGAAGTTAAGGTTGCTGCAATAGTATCAGATTAAACACAATTAGAGGCTGCCTCAAAATGACATATTCTTAATTCTGAGGCAGCCCTGATTATTTATAATGAGAAGTAATCCGGGTCTTATCTAAAGCACTATGGAAGAAACTTTTTGGCATACTTTTTTGGAGAAATGTTAAAGGCTTTAGTAAAGCTGCGAATAAAGTTTGAATAGTTATTAAATCCGCATTCGGTGCAAACATCCGATATGCTCATACCGCTTCTCAATAGTTCCTTCGAAGTAATAAGCCTTTTTAAGGTAATGTATTCGTGAGGAGTATATCCGGTATGCTTTTTGAATTCCCGCAATAAATGATACTTACTGGAATAAAATCTGGAGGACAGCGCATCCAAAGAAAGGTCTTCAGATAAATTCTGATTAATATAATTGATTATTTTATTTATTTTGGAATTATAAGAAACGTCGTTTCCGATATCAACCAGATCGCTATCAGTATAGGCTCTGTTAAGAAAAACTATCAACTCGGTCAGATAAAGCTCCTTCAATATTTCTGCGCCAAAGCTGTCGGCAAATAAAATTCTGTTTAGCTTCCCAAGGATTACTTTTATAATATTCAGAGTCTCGGTGCCTGGACGAAGAAGATTATATTTGTTTTTAAAAGTTGATTCAAAACACATATTCAGATCGGAGTCCGGGGTACTCATTTTAGATATAAATGCCGGATTAACCCAGATAACTATTCGTTCGTAAATTGCTCCGTGGTTGATTACGGGCTTATGCAGTTCCTTATTATTAATAAGTATAATGTCCCAGGGCTTCAAAGTATATGATTTACCCTCGATTATATAGGTAACATCACCGGAAATAAAAAAATAGATTTCAAAAAAATCATGTTTGTGATATTCAACCTCCAGAGGGGTATTGTCTTTATAGTGGAAAAATTCAAAATTATCGCTAAGCATATATTGCCTGTGCGTAAAGGGTTGATTTTTGCTATTCACTGTGTCACCTCCATGTACATTATAGCAATATTTGCAACAAAATCAACAATAATGGGAAAGAAAAATTCATATTTTAAATGTATAATGGGGATAATAGAGTAACTATAATAAAACCGATAAGGGGGATTTTTATTATGAGCAAAGCGGATATTGGTTTAATAGGTTTGGCAGTCATGGGTGAAAACCTTGTAATGAATATGGAGAGTAAAGGTTTTACAGTGGCTGTTTTTAACCGCAGTACAGAGAAAGTGACAAATTTTGTTGAAGGCAGAGCAAAGGGCAAGAACATCATTGGAACTTACTCAATAAAAGAGCTTGTAGAGAATCTGAAGACTCCAAGAAAAGTAATGCTAATGGTAAAGGCAGGAAAACCTGTTGATGATTTTATCGAGATGATTATTCCTCATCTTGAAAAAGGTGACATCATTATTGACGGCGGAAACTCGCATTTTCCTGATACAATTCGCCGCACAAAATATGTTGAGAGCAAAGGTCTGCTATATGTTGGTACAGGCGTTTCAGGAGGAGAAGAGGGCGCTCTTAAAGGCCCAAGCATGATGCCGGGTGGATCAAATGAGGCATGGCAGCATGTTAAGCCTATTTTCCAAAGCATATCTGCAAAGGTTGAAGACGGATCTCCATGCTGTGACTGGGTTGGCAGTGACGGCGCAGGTCACTTTGTTAAAATGGTTCACAACGGAATTGAATACGGTGACATGCAGCTGATTTGCGAAGCTTACCACCTTATGAAAGATTATCTGGGCATGACTGCTCAGGAAATGCATGAAGTCTTTAAAGAGTGGAATGAAGGGGATCTGGACAGTTACCTGATTGAAATAACCCGGGATATTCTGGCATACAAGGATACCGACGGTGAGCCAATAGTAGATAAAATACTTGATACCGCCGGACAGAAAGGAACCGGAAAATGGACCGCAATATCATCACTGGATGAGGGAATTCCTCTGACATTGATTGGAGAAGCTGTTTTTTCAAGATGCTTGTCTGCATTAAAGGAAGAGAGAGTAGCGGCTTCTAAAATACTGACAGGTCCAAAGCCTGAATTTAATGGAGACAAAAAGGCATTTATCGATGCCATCAAGGATGCGTTGTATGCTTCTAAAATAGTATCCTATGCACAGGGCTATACATTACTTCAGGCAGCTGCCCAAACCTACAACTGGGATTTAAAATACGGTGAGATTGCTTTAATGTGGCGCGGTGGATGCATTATCAGATCAATATTCCTGGGTAAGATAAAAGAAGCATTTGATAAGAATCCGAAATTAACCAATCTTTTATTGGATCCATTCTTTAAAGATAAGGTAGAAAAGGCTCAGGCAAATTGGAGAAAGGTTGTATCTGAGGCTGTTTTGAACGGAATTCCTGTTCCTGCTTTTGCTTCAGCATTGAACTATTATGACGGGTACAGATGTGAAAGGCTTCCTGCGAATTTATTACAGGCACAAAGAGACTACTTTGGTGCTCATACCTATGAAAGACTGGACAAGCCCCGCGGAGAATACTTCCACACTAACTGGACCGGAGAGGGAGGTTCAACTTCCGCATCAACCTATACGGTATAGCTTCTGTCCTTAGAATAAAGAATGCAACTAAGGGGAAGGAGAATTGTAAATGAGTTATAAATTACCTTTTAATATCGATTTAAAAAATAAAGTTGCCGTTGTTACCGGTGGCGGGGGAGTGCTTTGCAGCACTTTTGCCAAAGCCCTGGCTCAAAACGGAGCAAAGGTTGCTGTTCTCGACTTGACAGAAGAAAAGGCCAAGGTTGTGGCTGATGAAATTAATCAGGAGGGCGGTACGGCAATAGGGATAGGCGGAAATGTGCTTGAATTTGAAAGCATGAAAAATGCCCGGGATATTGTATTTGAAAAGCTCGGTCCCTGTGACATATTAATCAACGGTGCAGGGGGGAATAACCCAAAGGGGACTACAACGAAGGAATATTTGTTTAAAGAGGATTTAGAAGGCCAAAAGGACCTGGTAACATTTTTTGATCTGGATCCTAAGGGCATAGAGTTTGTTTTTAATTTAAATTTCTTAGGTACTCTTATTCCCACTCAGGCATTTGCTAAGGATATGATTGACAGAGACGCTATAATAATAAACATATCTTCAATGAATGCATTTGTTCCTCTTACAAAAATTCCGGCCTATAGCGGTGCAAAGGCAGCAATTTCAAACTTTACCCAGTGGTTGGCGGTGCATTTTTCAAGGGTTGGAATCCGGGTAAATGCAATTGCTCCAGGGTTCTTTGCAACCGCACAGAACAAAGCCCTTCTGTTTAATCCTGATGGTACTCCTACTGAGAGAACCGCAAAAATTCTTAATATGACTCCTATGGGGCGTTTTGGAGAACCGGAAGAGCTTTTGGGCACATTGCTCTGGTTATGCTCCGACGGAAGTAAATTTGTTACAGGCGTTGTAGTCCCGGTTGATGGAGGCTTTTCAGCGTACTCAGGGGTGTAAAGGAAGGTGTATAAAATGAATATTTCTATTAAAGCCGGTAAGGGTAAACCTATCACCGACAGTACTCTTACAGAGGCATTAAAAAAATCATTGGAAGGCAGAGTTTTATCTAAAGTTTTACTTTTACCTCCTGATTTAACACGGCTTCATTCCTATGCAGGTAAAATTACCGCACTATATTATGATCTCCTTAAAGATAAGTGCCAGGTTGATATAATGCCTGCTTTGGGAACACATGATGCTATGACCAAAGAAGAATGTCTTGAGTTTTTTGGGCCCGATGTACCATACGAATCCATTATTCCTCACAAGTGGAGAACCGATATTGTAAAAATAGGGCAGATCCCGTCAGATTATGTGAAAGAGGTCTCGGGAGGCCTTATAGATTACTCTATTGATGTTGAGGTTAATAACCGGCTGCTGGACAGCACATACGACCTTATTATTTCCATTGGTCAGGTCGTGCCCCACGAGGTTGTGGGCATGGCAAACTACACAAAGAATGTATTAGTTGGTTGTGGAGGCAGCACAATCATAAACAAATCCCACTTTCTCGGCGCAGTTTATGGTATGGAAAGAATGATGGGAAGAGACCATTCTCCTGTCAGAAAAGTATTTGACTATGCTGAAGAAAGATTTCTGGCTGAATTGCCGTTGATGTACGTGCTTACTGTTACCACCGCTCAACAGAACAATGTAAATCTTGAAGGTTTGTTCATAGGCAGGGAACGCAGGCTTTTTGAAGAGGCTGTGGAAATGAGTAAGGAGAAAAACTTAATCTTCCTTGACAAACCTTTACAAAAAGTTGTGGTCTATCTAGATGAGAGAGAATTTAAGAGCACATGGCTGGGTAATAAATCAATATACAGAACACGTATGGCTATAGCCGACGACGGGGAATTGATAATCCTGGCACCGGGAGTAAGGAAGTTTGGCGAAGATGACCAGATAGACAGGCTCATAAGAAAATATGGGTATGTTGGCCGGATAAAGATATTGGAACAATATAATGCTAATGACGATTTAAAGGAAAACCTTTCGGCTGCAGCTCATCTCATCCACGGGTCATCGGACGGCAGGTTCAATATAACTTATTCGACACAAAAATTATCACGTGAGGAAGTTGAAGGTGTCAACTTTAAATACTTGCCTTTGGAGGAGACACTGAAAAAATACAATCCGCAAAAGCTGAAGGATGGATTTAATACTTTGGAAAACGGCGAGGAAGTATTCTATATAAGCAATCCTGCTTTGGGACTGTGGGCATACAGGAAAATATTTGACAACGAGGCATAGCCATTGCCTGCTCAATAATCAGAGCATATTGTCATTCCGGAGTATAGCGGAATTAAGCTTTTGATTGCTTTAAATGTACTTTCGCTACACCCGGAATGGCTAAAGTCTGCTAATGCTGCAGATGTAGAAATTATTTTATATTAACAAGGAGGGTTTTTTATGGAATTGCGCAAAAATTGTGCTTATTCACTTGTTATTCCGACAAGTATGGGAGTCAGGATTACTCCTCAAAACGGGCAGCCTGTACATTGCAGTGATACTTTTACTATGCAGGTTACCAGTGCGGAATCAAATGTGGGAAGTATATCTTCCTTTTTGGGGCTTCCCGTAAAGATACTTACAAACTTCGTAAAAGGCAGTCCGATTGCTGATATGATCAAAAGCAACCTTAAATCCAGACACATGGATTTTGAAGGTAAAGATGTTCCTCAAGGCGGACCTTGGGGATATCGCCATCAATTTAATATAGCAGACAGCGGATACGGATCCAGAGGCCCAAGGGTACACAATGACCGTGCCGGTGAAGTTGGAAGACTCCTGAGTGTAGACGATTTTGATCTGGACAGAATTTTCGGCGAAGAAGGGGCTCAGATGGTTCACATGTCGGGGCTTATTGCCGCACTTTCTCCAGAAACAGGGAAGTTCTGTCTTGAGCTTGCAAGAGCGGCTAAGAAATACGGAACACGTATTTCATTTGACATGAATTACCGCGCAACCTTCTGGAAGGGAAGAGAAAAAGAATTAAGAGAAATTTTCTCTGAGATTGCAAGCATTGCCGATGTTCTGGAAGGTAACGAGGAAGACTTCCAGCTATGTCTTGGAATCGAAGGTCCTGAGGCTGGAGGAAAAGATATTGCAGCTAAAATTGAAAACTTCAAGGGTATGATCGGAAGAGTAAGAAGTGCATATCCGCACGCTTCTGTTTATGCTACAACTCTCCGTCAGGTTGTTGATGTAAACAATCACCTTTGGGGAGCAATTATGCTTGCAGGTGACACGTGGCATGTAGTTGAACCGCGTCCAATAGGTGTTCTGGATCGTATAGGCGGTGGAGACGGCTTTGTAGGCGGCTTATTATATGGTATTTTAAGAGACTGGGAGCCTGAAAAATGGCTGCAATTTGCATGGGCAACCGGAGCAATGGCTACAACATTCTTAACTGACTATGCACAGCCTGCAGACGAAGAACAGGTTTGGAGTATCTGGGAAGGTAATGCCAGGGTAAAACGCTAAGAAGTTCAATATTGTAAATATAAGGGGATGAATGGGAAATATTCATCCTCTTTTTTAATACTGAAAAATTTAAGATGGTTATTATTTACTAAGTTTATAGTTCTGAGGTCCTATTTTGCAGACTATATTTATGCAATAATTAAAAAAACTACTATAATACTGTTATAATATATCGTATCAGGGCAAATATAAAATTTAATGAGTTTTTTGCCAAATTAGTACAGTAATCCTACCATATATTTATTTGGCAGTTTATACCGGAGGAGATATGAAAAAAACGTGCAGTATCAGAGCTAAACTCTTAATCATGATTCTGTCTATTATAGCTCCCATTTTAATTATTAAGATTATATATTTAAATAAAGGCTTTCAAAGCATTGAAACAGCGCAGGGCTATTTATATAATCATTTCGTATTAAAAATGTATCGACGCAGTCTTTTCATGGAACTTTTGTTTACTGGTGTTATTATGCTGGGATTATTTATAATGTCATTTCTTGTCGAGAAATACATTATAAAGCCGCTTTCAGTATTGCAGACCGCGTCAAAGAAATTCATAGCAGGTGACTATTCTGCCAGAGTAAATATTAAAAGTAAGGACGAAATAGGATTGGTGGCTGCTTCTTTTAATACTATGGCAGATAACATTGAGAATCTAAGTAGAAGTAAACAGGGTTTTTTTACGCATATTTTACATGAGTTTAAGACACCTTTGAATGTTATATTTTCTTCTGTTCAGCTGGTTGATACTTATAAGAAAAATACAGACTGCGAGACATACAGGAAAAAGGCGTCGAAACAAATAAAAATTATTCAGCAAAATTGCTTAAGAATGATGCGGTTAACAACTAATCTTATTGATATAAACCGTCATGATAATGGTTTTCTGAAAATAAAGCTGGACAATTATGATATTGTAAAGCTGATAAGGGATATTACAAAATCAGTTAAACGTTATACAGAATCAAAGGGAATTAATCTGCTGTTCGAAACATCGGTCCAGTCCAGAATAACAGCCTGCGATCCGGATATGATAGAAAGAATAATACTTAACCTTATTTCAAATGCAATAAAATTTACAGATAAAAATGGAGTAATTACCGTTAAAATATCCGAGCTGGAAAAACATATTATGATTTCGGTTTCCGATACAGGCATAGGCATATCAGAAAAGAGATGCAACAGTATTTTTGAGTTATTTAACCGGGATGATGCGGACGGTATACGGAATAAAGAAGGAACCGGTATTGGCTTATATCTGGTCAAAGCTCTTGTTGAAGCGCATGATGGGGAAATAAAAGCTACAAGTGAAGTATCAAAAGGTACAACTTTTAATATTACTTTACCAGTACGGATATTAGAAAAAGGTGGATGTCCGTCCCCGGGCGAATCAGCGGAAAAATATCTGAAAAGTTCAGAATCGGAAAATTTAATAAGCAGGATTAATATAGAATTTTCCGATATATATTCCTGCTATGATGATGACAATGAAATATCATAAAATTATTATTACTATATAAGGTATAAAATAAGGTATAAAAAATTGATTCGAGGTAATATATCTGTTATAATACTTCTAAATTAATTTAAACGCAAAACTTTTATTTGTGGAAAATGCACATATACAACATAAAGGTTTGTACAGTTTAACCGAAGAGGGGGAATTTATATGAAAGACTATAGTTGTGAAAAAATACGCAACGTATGTCTGCTGGGTCATGGCAATGCGGGAAAGACAACGCTGGCCGAGGCAATGCTAAATATTACTGGAGCAACTGATCGTTTCGGGAGCGTTGTCGATGGAAATACCGTTATGGACTATGATCCTGAAGAAATCAAAAGGAAATTCTCAATTTCAACAGCTCTTGCACCCATTGAATGGAAAGACATAAAAATCAATCTTATTGATACTCCCGGATATTTTGACTTTGTGGGAGAAATGCTCGAGGGTCTTAGTGTAGCTGATGGTGCAGCTATATTAGTCGGTGGCAAGGACGGACTTCAAGTAGGTACTGAAAAAGCCTGGAAAGAGGTCAATGATAAAAAAATCCCAAGAATGTTTGTGATAAGCAAACTGGATGAAGAAAATGCCGATTTTACAAAAGTATATAATGATTTGAAGGATAAATTCGGGAATAGTGTTGTTGTAATTCAATTTCCGATTATTGAAGATGGCAAGGTTAAAGGAATTGTGGATGTTCCTCATATGAAAGCCATTTATTTTAATGGAAAGGAAATAACCGAAGGTGAAGTTCCCGCCAATTTATTAAGTGAAGCTGAAAGTTATAAAGAAGGCATAGCTGAAGCAGTGGCTGAGACCGATGAAGATCTTATGGAAAAATATTTTTCCGGGGAAGCCTTTACCGGGGATGAAATAAATAATGGTATTAAGAACGGTACCAAAGCAGGAGAGATTGCTCCGGTTCTTTGTATATCTTCCATACAAAAAGCAGGGATAAGTCTTTTCATGGATGCAATTTACAAGTATATGCCCGCACATTGTGAGCATGAAAGCTATAAGGTACTTAATGCATCAACTAAGGAACCTGTTGAGATAAAAATTGGAGAAAATGAACCGCTGGTTGTGCATGTATTTAAGACCATAGCAGACCCATTCGTCGGAAAAATATCTTTCTTAAAGGTTATATCAGGAACCCTGATGCCCGACAGTACTGTATATAATGTTAATAAGGAAAAAACAGAAAAAATCAGCAGCCTTTTTGCAATGAAAGGCAAGCAGCAGATTAATGTTAAAAAGCTTGTGGCAGGAGATATTGGCGCAGTTTCCAAACTTTCATCGACCGATACCAACGATACTCTTGCAACAAAGGAAAAACCTGTTTTAGTAGATCCTATCAAGTTCCCTGAACCAATGCTTGGGATGGCAATTGTTCCTAAGACAAAGGGTGACGAGGACAAAATCGGAAACGGCTTAAGCAGGATTTTAGAGGAAGACCCGACATTCAAAATGGTGCTAAACACAGAGACAAAGCAGACTGTTATTTATGGTGTAGGTGATCAGCATCTTGATATTCTGACAAATAAGTTGAAGAATAAATTTAAGGTTGATGTTGATCTTATTAATCCGATAGTGCCTTACCGTGAGACAATAAAGAAGAAGGTAAAGGTAGAAGGAAAGCATAAGAAACAGAGTGGCGGGCACGGACAATTCGGTGATGTTTGGATTGAGTTTGAGCCAGGACCAACAGAAGACCTTGTTTTCGAAGAGAAGATATTTGGCGGAGCTGTTCCAAAGCAGTATTTCCCAGCAGTCGAAAAGGGACTGAGAGAAAGCATGCAAAAGGGCGTACTGGCCGGATATCCTGTAGTTAATTTAAAAGCCACCCTGGTAGACGGTAAATATCATGATGTTGACTCATCGGAAATGGCCTTTAAAATTGCGGCAAGTCTTGCGTATAAAGAAGGAATGAAGCAGGCGGGGCCGGTTATCTTAGAGCCTATCTGCCGTGTTGAAGTATATATCCCCGACGATTATATGGGTGATATAATAGGCGACCTTAACAAACGCCGCGGACGTGTTCTGGGAATGAATCCTGCTGAACATGGAGTTCAACAGGTTGTTGCCGAGGTTCCACAGGCTGAGATGCTCCGTTATGCTACCGACCTTCGCTCAATTACTCAGGGAAGAGGATACTATACCATGAAATTTGAGCGTTATGAGGAAGCGCCTCCGATGGTAGCTGAAAAGGTTATTGCTGAAGCAGCACGCAATAATGAAGACGAGTAAAAAATAATATATTACACATAATATAAAAATCAAGCACCCTGTCTGACCAGCAGCAGGGTGCTTATTGCGTGAATAAAAAAAATAGTTTATAATAATAGTCAGAGATAGTCAAAATGTTGAGGTGATAATATGGCAAGATTAAGTGATATTATAGAAGAATTCTTAAAAGGATTAATAATAGAAGAAGAGGGAACTGTGGAAATACAGAGAAACGAGCTTGCAAACAGGTTCAATTGTGTTCCGTCACAGATTAACTATGTTATCTCCACACGTTTTACTGCCGAAAAGGGCTATTATGTGGAAAGCCGCCGGGGCGGAGGAGGATATATAAGCATTAAAAGGCTTAATGTTGATTCAGCAGGAGATTATTTAATGCATATTATAACCTCTATAGGGGACAGAATTTCACAGCTTACTTCAGAGGTATTTATAAATAACTTCGTTGATTATAATATTATAGAGGATCGTGAGGCTATGATAATGAAAGCAGCTACATCGGACAAAGTCCTTACCGATGTTCCCACAGATAAACGGGACGATGTCAGAGCTGCAATATTAAAGAACATGCTCATGAGTCTGACAGTTATTAAACGGAGGTGATATGCATGTCACTTTGCCAGATTTGCAAACAAAGGGAGGCCACCGTATACTTTACGCAGATTATTAACGGTGTAAAAACCAAAATGTCTGTTTGCAATAAGTGTGCAGGTACCGACGGGATAAAAATTGATCTTAATTCACTTATAGCAGGCCTTTTAAATATACAAAGCCAGGAGATAAAAACAGAGAACAAAGTACTGCAGTGTGACAGATGCGGATTAACCATAGATGAATTTAATAGTACAGGCAAGATGGGCTGCAGCAAATGTTATGAGGTTTTTTTTGAACCAATGCAACAGCTGCTGAACCGGATACACGGAAACACCCATCATCGGGGTAAAGTTCCGAAAAAACTACTTTCAAAGCAGTTGACCAATACTACCAATACTAAAATTGATGAACTGAGGCAGGAACTTGCGGAATGCATAAGAACGGAGGCTTATGAACGTGCCGCAGAATTACGTGACCGCATCAAGGAGCTTACTAATGAATCAGGAGGTCTTGTATGATGAGTAAATGGTATATAGATGCAGGACCTGATTCCGATATAGTCGTTTCCAGCAGAGTCAGACTGGCAAGAAACTTTGAGGAATATCCGTTTCCACAGAGAAGCTCAACAGAGGATCAGCAGAAAATAATTGACGAGACATGCCATGCATTGTTTACAGGGAATCCGGAACTTGAAAGAAGGCTTACCCTTATTCTTTTTAAGGAATTGCAGCCAATTCAGCGTCAAGTCCTGGTGGAAAAACACCTTGTCAGCAAGGAACTTGCCGAAAGCAGTCTTGAAACAGGAGCACTTATAAGTGACGACGAGCAAATAAGTATAATGATTAACGAAGAGGATCATTTAAGAATTCAGTGTCTGACGGCAGGAATGCAGCTTGATAAGGCTTTTGCGTTATGTAATTCTATAGATGACACTATCGCTGAAAAAATAGATTATGCTTTTCATGATAAAATAGGATACCTGACAAGCTGCCCGACAAATGTGGGGACAGCCATCAGAGTATCGATAATGCTGCATCTTCCGGCATTGACCATGACAGGCTATATCCGTGCGTTTCTGGAATCCTGCGGTAAGCTGGGGCTGGCTGTAAGAGGGCTTTACGGAGAAAACACCGAGGCTTACGGGAATATGTACCAGCTGTCTAATCAGGTTACCTTGGGGAAAAGCGAGAAAGATATTGTAGATAGTATAAAAAGCATCGGTTATCAGATTATTGAACAGGAAAGACTGTTAAGGCAGGAATTATTAAAGAAGAATGCCAGAAAGTTTGAGGACCGGATTATGCGTTCCTACGGAATACTTAAGTTTTCCAGAATTCTGACCTCTGAGGAGGCCCTTAAGAGGCTTTCGGATATACGTCTGGGTATTAATTTGGGAATAATAAAAGATATGACTGAAATGGATGTAAATGAAATGATACTTAATATTCAGCCGGGAAATCTTCAGCAATATGCAGGAAAGCTTTTAAATCCGGATAACAGAGACAGTGTCAGGGCTGAATATGTTAGAAATAAAATGGGATAAAAATAGTACTATACAATCAAAATGACAGTAATTGCAAAAGTTTAGTTCAACCCGGCAAAACAAGGGTAAGTACTATACAAAAAATAAACGAAATCAATCTTGAGGTGATTATATGATATACGGAAAGTTTACAAAGAAAGCAGAAGCCGCATTAATTCTGGCGAAAGATTGTGCTGAGGCTTTTGGCCATTCTTATATAGGTACAGAGCATATTCTGTGGGGTCTTGCCAAGGAGGGCACAGGTATTGCCGCCAGTGTTCTTTCAGCCAACGGAGTAAATGACGAGCGAATAAAGCAGAAGATTTTTGAGCTTATTGGGAATGGAGACGGCTCCGCTTCAGCTTTGGCATATACTCCGAGAACCAAGCGGGTTCTGGAGCTGAGTTATGCTGAGGCAAGGCGCATGGGACAGAATTATATTGGCACAGAACATTTGCTCATTGCTATTTTACGTGAGGGAGAGAGTGTAGCTGTTAAGATTCTCATTGATTTGGGCGGTGATATAAGAAAGCTGTATGAGAATATTTTGTCTATGCTAAGTGAGGATACTCCTATGGCAGTCTCTCAGACCAAACCGCAGGCAACAGATGTGGATACCCCTACACTTGACCAATTTGGCCGTGATTTAACTGCTATGGTTCGTGAGGGTAAAATAGATCCTGTTATAGGGCGGGATAAAGAAATAGAGCGGGTAATTCAAATTCTAAGCCGAAGGACCAAGAACAACCCCTGCCTGATTGGTGAGCCCGGCGTTGGAAAAACGGCCATCAGTGAAGGTCTTGCTCATAAAATCGTTGAGGGAAATGTGCCGGAAACACTCAAAGATAAACGCGTTGTAACTCTTGATTTATCATCTATGGTTGCCGGGGCAAAATACAGAGGTGAATTTGAGGACAGGCTGAAAAAATCTATAGAAGAGATAAGAAATGCAGGAAATGTAGTACTCTTCATTGATGAATTGCACACCATCGTAGGTGCGGGTGCAGCAGAAGGGGCAATAGATGCGGCTAATATTTTAAAACCGCTTCTGGCCAGAGGAGAAATCCAGATAATCGGAGCTACAACCCTTGATGAATACCGCAAGCATATTGAAAAGGATGCTGCCCTGGAACGGCGTTTTCAGCCTATTACAGTTACTGAGCCAACCCAGGAGGAAGCGATACAGATTTTGTTGGGTATAAGGGATAAATATGAGGCTCATCACAATGTTAAAATCACAGACAAAGCAATTGATGCAGCAGTTAAAATGTCTTCAAGGTATATAAACGACAGGTATTTACCTGACAAGGCAATTGATCTGATCGACGAGGCATCCAGCAAGGTCAGATTAAGGAGTTTTACTGCACCGCCGGATCTGCAGGATCTGGAGCGCAGAATTGAAGATCTGCACAAAATGAAGGAAGATGCCATAGTAAGCCAGGAATTTGAAAAAGCGGCATCTATCCGGGATGAGGAAAACAAGCTTAAAGAAGAGCTGGCTGCCAAGAAAGAAGCCTGGCAAATGGAGAATTCCAAGAATACTCAGGTAGTTACTGAGGAAGAGATTGCTGAGATTATTGGTTCATGGACAGGTATACCTGTTAGCAGACTTGCACAGGAAGAAACCGAGCGCCTTAAGAATATGGAATCGATTCTTCATAAGAGAGTTATAGGTCAGGAGGATTCTGTGAGCGCGGTTGCAAGAGCCATAAGAAGAGGAAGGGTAGGACTGAAGGATCCTAAGCGTCCGGTGGGCTCATTCATTTTCTCAGGACCAACCGGCGTAGGTAAAACAGAACTTTCAAAAGCTCTTGCAGAAGCTCTTTTCGGTGATGAAAGCCTGATGATTCGTATTGATATGTCTGAGTATATGGAAAAACACAGCGTATCCAGGCTGGTAGGGTCACCTCCCGGTTATGTCGGCTATGACGAGGGAGGCCAGTTAACTGAAAAGGTTAGAAGGAAGCCTTATTCAGTGGTTCTTTTTGACGAAATTGAAAAGGCTCATCCCGATGTATTTAACATGCTTCTTCAGATTCTGGATGACGGAAGATTAACTGATTCCACCGGAAGGACGGTTGATTTCAGAAATACCGTAATCATCATGACATCCAATGTGGGAGCCCGTGATATTGTAGAACCAAAACGGTTGGGATTCAGTTCAATGGATGAGAACGCCAGCCAGGATTACGAAGACATGAAAAAGAATGTCATGACAGAGCTAAAAAAGACGTTCCGTCCCGAGTTTATAAACCGTGTTGACGAGATTATAGTATTCCATCCGCTTAGTCGTGAAGATATCAAGAAGATTTGCAGCCTTATGCTCAACGAGACCGCTAAGAGAATGGAGCAGAATAATATTAAAATAACATTTACAGAAGAGGTTAAAGAATTCCTTGCAGATAAAGGTTATGACAAGACTTATGGTGCAAGACCGCTTAAGCGTACCATTCAGGAACATATAGAAGATAAGCTTGCCGAGGCCATATTGGATGATAAGGTCAAGGAAGGCGACACTGTAACTATTTCCTATGAAGACGGGAAGATAACGATAAAGTAGGACGGCAGATGAAATAAAGAGAGAAAACGAGAAAAAAAGAGCAAACAAACGAGCTAGAGAGATGTATTTTGAATTTAACGGATTTTCGTCTTGACAGGAAAATAATTTCTGTATAAAATGAATAACGCTGCACTATGTGGCGTTATTTTATTGAATAAGACAGTTTATTGGGTTTATTCCCGTAAAGCATATTAAGGAGGTTACCTAATGAAGACGTTTATGGCTAAGGCACAGGAAGTCGATAAAAAATGGTATGTTATTGACGTTGAAGGTAAGGTTCTGGGTCGTGCGGCAAGTGAGGTTGCCAAAATACTTCGCGGCAAGAACAAACCTATCTATACACCTCATACTGATACAGGCGATTATGTTATTGTTGTTAATGCGGATAAAATTGTATTAACAGGAAATAAGCTTGATCAGAAGATGTACAGACGTCACACCGGCTGGATTGGACATTTGAAGGAAATCAAATACAAACATTTTCTTGAGAAACAACCCGAGAAAGTATTTGAGCTTGCTGTAAAGAGAATGCTTCCTAAAAACAGCTTAGGTCGTGCCATGTTTAAGAAGCTAAAGGTTTACGCAGGTCCGGAACATAATCATCAGGCTCAGAAGCCCGAAGTTCTTGAACTGAATATTTAGTGGAGGGGAGGATACGAAAATGGCAAAGGTACAGTATTACGGTACAGGTAGAAGAAAAAAATCAGTTGCAAGGTGCAGATTAGTACCCGGAAACGGTACTATAACAATAAATAACAGAACAATTGACGATTATTTTGGTCTGGAAACCCTGAAGGTTATCTGCAGGCAGCCTCTGGTTCTTACAGATACTCTTGGGAAGTTTAATGCAATTATTAGTGTAAAAGGCGGCGGTTTTACCGGTCAGGCAGGCGCAATTCGTCACGGTATTGCAAGAGCACTGTTAAAGGCTGATGAAACATACAGAACTCCTCTTAAGAAAGCGGGCTTCTTAACTCGTGATCCAAGAATGAAGGAAAGAAAGAAGTACGGATTAAAGGGAGCACGTCGTGCACCTCAGTTCTC
>JGI24707J26582_10000385_pt1 | contig 33978 bp, 27 predicted proteins | sample BioPla1DNA1_FD_26582 | JGI IMG/M metagenome (IMG submission 26582)
CCCCCCCTTTTGTATATGCACTCATTATAACGCTTATAGTATGAATCTCTAGTTAAATTCTTGCTACCCCGGACTGTCTAGCAGCTTTAGCAACAGCTTCTGCTACTGCTTTACCCACTCTCGGATCAAGTGGCGCAGGAATAATAAATTCTGGAGTGAGCTCATCTTCAGATACTAATGAAGCTATTGCTTCAGCTGCTGCTATTTTCATCTCTTCATTAATATCACTTGCTCTTACATCTAGAGCACCTCTGAATATTCCTGGGAATGCTAAAACATTATTGATTTGGTTTGGATAATCAGAGCGACCTGTACCCATTACTTTTACCCCGGCTTTCATTGCTTCTTCCGGCATAATTTCAGGTGTTGGATTAGCCATTGCAAATACAATAGGATCCTTAGCCATAGTTTTTACCATATCGGTAGTCAACACGTTTGGTCCAGAAACTCCTATAAAAACGTCCGCTCCTACAATAACATCCTCGAGAGCTCCTTTTTTCCCTTTCTTGTTTGTTATCTTCGCCATCAAAGCTTGTTCGTCATTAAGGCCATCAAGACCTTCATGGATAACGCCTACACGATCACAAAGGATCACATCTTGAAGACCCATGCTCATTAATAAACGAGTTATGGCAATACCTGCAGCACCTGCACCGTTTATTACTGCAGACACATCTTTTATATCCTTTTTGACAATCTTTAATGCATTAATAATGGCTGCCAAGACTACCACAGCAGTTCCGTGTTGATCATCATGAAAGATAGGGATATCACATTCTTCCTTTAGCCTTCTTTCGATTTCAAAACAACGGGGTGCTGATATATCTTCAAGATTTATTCCTCCAAAGCTACCTGCAAGCAGAGATACTGTTTTTACAATCTCATCTACATCTTTTGAACGGATACAAAGCGGGATAGCGTCTACATCTGCAAAGGTCTTAAAAAGAACACACTTTCCTTCCATTACAGGCATTCCAGCCTCAGGTCCAATGTCACCCAAACCCAAAACTGCTGTACCATCTGTCACTACAGCTACCATGTTCCACCTTCTGGTATACTCATACGAAAGATTGACATCCTTTTGTATCTCCAGGCAGGGTTGTGCTACCCCAGGTGTATAAGCCAATGAAAGATCCTTACGGTCCTTTACCTCTGCCCTATTTACTATTTCTATTTTTCCCCTTAACTTTCTATGAAGTTGTAGGGATTCTTCCTGTATCGACATATAAATGACTCCTCCTAGAAGTAAACTGTTTTTCCATTGGTCTTATTTGATATTCATACTAGAATGGAAAATTGTAGCCTTTTAAATCAAGCTCCTTTATTAAAGTCTTTATTTCATTTTGTAGCTCTAAATTAAGCGGAACACCCTTATCTTTTCTTTCAAGCCATGCAAGATATTCCTTCTCGCCAGCTGTATATATTCTTTCCTGGCCTGGAGCTTTTTTGGAATTTCTAAGCTCTCTCAGTATGTTTCCTGTTGTCTTTTTAAACTCATCAAGTTCTACAAACGCAGAAATATCTATTGCAATGAAGAAATGCCCTAAGTGGTATGGAACTCTCTTTCCATTCTCAATTCCTAATAACATTTTTAAGTAGCTACCACTTTGAAGTGCAGCTGAAAGAATTTCTACCACCGTTGCATAACCATATCCTTTGTATCCTGCGGTATCTTCCCCAATTCCACCTAATGGTGCCAAAGCAGCTTTGCCTTTAACAAGTGCATCAAGTGTTTCAGTAGCATCAGTCATTGTATTACCGTTTTCGTCAATAACCCATCCTTCGGGCAGGGTTTTGCCAAGCTTGTCATATACTTCTATTTTTCCACGTTGAGATATTGAAGTAGCACAGTCTAATAGAAATGGGAACTCTTCATCGCTTGGTATACCAAATGTAAGAGGATTTGTTCCCAACATATTCTCAACTCCAAAAGTTGGAGCGATAGAAGGCCTTGCATTCGTTCCGGTTATACCAATCATTCCTTGGTCTATAGCCATTTTTGCAAAGTAACCTGCAATCCCATAGTGAGTGGAGTTTCTTACTACCACCATACCCATACCATACTTTTTGGCTTTTTCAATGGCCATACCCATCGATCTTTTACCTATTACATGCCCCATACCATCATGACCATCAACAACGGCTGTAGTAGGTCCTTCTTTGACAATTTCAAAATTCGTAACCGGGTGCTGAATACCGGCTTTTATTCTGTCATAGTATATTGGCTTTAAGCGATTAGTGCCATGTGAATCTATTCCCCATTTATCAGATGTAATTAATATTTCGGCACAAATCTTAGCATCATCTTCAGGAACCCCTATACCTTTGAACACATCCACCATAAATTTTTCCATGGTGTCAAAATTAACCCAAACTGTTTTATCACTCATTTATAAGCACCGCCTTTTCATATTTTTTGGTTATATGGAAAATTGTTCTGTAAAACTACAAACAAAAAAGCCACAAAAAACAGATGTATACACATCTAGTTTTTAGTGACTCCTCTTCTCCACTAACATCTATATTCATATTTATATTTTTACTATAACATATAACGGTTTTCTTTACAAGCAGGATCATTTTTGAATTTATTTTTTCTTTACATAATAGCTGGAGCTGTATATTAAGCCTGTAAAATTACTTTCTGTTATACAAAATTTTTTGAAAAAAATATGTAAAAATATTCAACCACTATATTGCATTATATAATAGTTAGTGATAAAATATAGAACAACATTAGGATATTCGAAATATTAGTAACTTAATTGAAAATGACATAATAAATTATTTGCTTACCAAGTAGAAAGGAGTTGAATAGTCGGCATATGAATGTGCAATTTAAAAAGGGAGCGCTGGAATTATGTGTCCTCTCTAAATTGTTGAGAAAGGATTGTTACGGATATGAATTAACAGACGCACTCTCACAAAGAATGGTCATTGCTACCGGAACATTGTATCTTATTTTAAAGCGACTGAGAGATGATGCCTATGTTGAGACCTACTTAGTAGAATCAGCAGAAGGTCCTGCTAGAAAATATTATCATCTAACCGAAAAGGGCAGAAAGTATCAAATGAAATTGAAAGAGGAATGGATGGATTTTGTACAAACCGTACAGGAAATTATAGATGAATCCACATCTACTCGATAATTTTGAATTGGAGGATGTAAATGAACAAGATTGAATACCTAAATGCACTAAAGGAAGCTTTGAAAAATATTGATATTTCAGTAATGGAAGAAATCGTTTCTGATTATGAGGAACACTTTCAAGTTGGCAAAGAAAATGGAAAAACAGAGGACGAAATATGTGAATCTTTGGGCTCAATTGACGATTTAGTTAAGGAAATAAATGAAGTATACAATACCCGTAATGATGAACATTATACACAAGAAGAGCCAAAAAACAAACAAGGTGATTCAACACAAAATGCTGGTGAAGCAAATAATGCTGATGGCAGTAATATCCAAGATGCTATTAGTCATATATTGGATTCAGCCAGTGGCGCAATCAATCAGGCTTTGAATGCAGCTAGTGAGGCAATTAACAAAGTTGACCTAAATGAGATTAGTAACAGAATTAAAGATTCTATGGATAATGCATCGTCACATCTAAATGATTTAACAGATAACTATTTCACAAAAAATTTTTATTCCTTCGATATGAATAACATAAATACTGAATTCACCCATGATAATATTACAAAGAGTTATGATAACTTTGGACCTGAAAATCGGAAAATAAATATTGTTGTAAATGGTATATGCGCTGAAATTCATGTTAAGAAATCAACCAATGACAAAATTAACATTCGCTATGAAAACAATGGAAACGAAAGACAAAAGCAAAAGTATTCATTCTACAGCTTTATGGAAGACGATACTGTCTATGCAGGAATTCGTGTTGTAGGTCGTTCGGTTTTTATGTTTAACTTGAAAGCATATTCAATAGACATACATATAGAAGTACCTGAAAATATCGGTATCATTGATCTCAAAACCGCAAACGGGGACATTAGCATTGTTGATGTTGCATCGGATATTATTTATGCACAGACATCTAGTGGTGACATTGCATCTGACCTGGTTAATGCAGGAGATATTAAAATTAAAAGTTCCAGTGGCGACTTGCATATAGAAGATTGCAACTGTCTGAAAATTATGGCAGAAACAATAAGTGGAGACATAGATGCTATAAACATAAATGCAAAGGAGCTTTTGCTTAAGAGTACAAGCGGTGATGTGGATGCTGAGAATACGAAAGCAGATATCATTGATTACCGTTCTCTGAGCGGTTCCCTCGATATTAAAAGTTTAAATACATCTGAATGTCTAATTAAAAGCATCAGTGGCGATGTTGAACTTCGTGATTCAACTATGAACTATGCAGAGATCAGTAGCGTAAGTGGTGATATTGATCTTTCCAATACCGCTAGTGATAAATTGAGGGTGAAAAGCACGAGTGGTGATACAAAACTTGATGCAAACGTCAGAAGATGTTATGCGTTCTCAAAAAGTGGCAATGTCGAAGCTGATTTGAGTGGGGATGTCGTATTAGAGTCCAGCTCTACTAGTGGCAACGTCAGAGTGCGTTTAAACAACTATGGTAATGGATATTTCATTAAATCAAAAACCGTCTCAGGAAACTTATCTATTCATTATAATGATATACACCAAAGGAATTTGAAAACCGGAACCTATACCTATGGTAATCAGGGAAGTGAATTAATTCTAAGCTCGATAAGTGGCAATATTGAGATAAGAGATTAAGTTTTTCTATAGAGTACGAGTGATAATATCCAAGTGATATTTTTAGTATTTTAGACTTATTATAGAAAGCACCTCAAGTGATGATATCCGAGTGATCGTTTAGGATTATTGTAGCAAGACCTATATTAGTGATATCTGGATTTTAGATTTAAGTTAAAGCTATAATGGGATAAGGGTGATTTGATAACCCTTATCCCAACTTTTATTTATGTCACCTATTAGTACAGAAACTAAAGTAGAGCTTATCCACACTTTGAGTATCCACAGCTGCGGCATATTTTGCATCCGCCTTCATGTTCAACTGGTTCACCGCATTCGGGACAACAGTTATCATTGTAATAATTGCGTTTATCCCTTTCGCCTCTTATGCCGGGTTTTTTTATTGAGGCCATCACAGGCTGAGTTTGTGAAGAAAAACTGTTTAATTTAATATCTTCTTTATTCATTGACTTTCCATTGCCGTTCTGATGGATCATAACCTTTTCGATTAAGCGGCCTATTGCATCAGGACAGGACAAAACCTTCATACCACGCTGGCGTATTGTTGATGGACAACGAATTCCCTTCATCTGCTCTATAATTGATTCCGCATCCATTCCTGATCGTAGTGCAATTGATACAAGACGTGCAGTAGCTTCTGATTGGGATGGACATCCACCAGCACGACCAGTATTTGTGAAAACTTCACAGATTCCATTTTCGTCGTAATTAACAGTAATATATAAATTTCCGCAGCCCGTCTTTACCTTTTCGGTAAAACCATTGGTAATATCAGGACGTGGTCTTGGAGTAATACTTAGTTTTCCTTGAGTTGATTCCTCATTAGTATTTACCTTACCGATATTAAGTACCTGAGAGCCCCTGCTTCCATCACGATATATTGTTACACCCTTACATCCTGTTTTATATGCTGCTATAAAGACTTCTCTTACATCATCAACTGTTGCTTCATTTTTTAAATTAACTGTCTTTGAAACTGCATTATCAGTATACTTTTGAAACGCCGCTTGCATTTTAACATGCCATTCAGGAGTAATGTCATGTGAAGTTACAAAAACACTATGTATATGATCACTTACTTCATCAATACCGTGTAAACCACCGCTTTTGGCTATTTTTTTCATTAGTTCCTCTGAATAGAATCCCTCTACCTTTGCAACTTTCTCAAAGATAGGGTTTGTTTCAACAAGTTCATCGTTATCCATAACATTTTTAATATAGGAAATAGCAAAAAGAGGCTCAACACCACTTGAAACACCCGCAATAATGCTCAATGTACCCGTAGGCGCTATGGTCGTAGTAGTAGCATTTCTAATCTTAATCTTTTTATCTTTATAAATGCTCTTATCATAATATGGAAATACACCCTTGATTTTTGCAATCTCTATCGATTTCTCACGAGCTTCATTTTGAATAAAACTCATTACTTCTTCAGCAAGATCAATTGCTTGGTTAGAATCATATGGAATTTTAAGCTTCAATAGCATATCAGCCCAACCCATGACCCCTAAACCAATTTTCCTTGTACCTCTAGTCATCTTATCTATTTCAGGTAACGGATATTTATTTACATCGATAACATTGTCTAAAAAATGTACTGCATCATGCACAACCTCTTTTAGCTTATCAAAATCAATCTCTAAACCATTGTCTGTTTCTTTTAGCATTAAACTTAGATTTATGGAGCCAAGATTACATGACTCGTAAGGAAGCAAAGGCTGCTCGCCACAAGGGTTTGTGCTTTCTATTTCGCCAAGTTCGGGGGTTATGTTATCCTTGTTCAGTCTGTCCAGAAAAACTATGCCGGGTTCTCCATTTTTCCATGCCATTTCAACCATCATATTGAAAACTTTAGGTGCATTTAATGTACCTACTTTTTTCTTTGTCCTTGGTTCTATTAGATCATAATCACTACCATCTTCAACCGCCTTCATGAAAGCTTCAGTTATTCCCACGCTAATATTGAAATTGGTAATATCTTCATTGTCTTGTTTACATGTAATAAATTCAAGAATATCAGGATGATCTACCCGTAAAATGCCCATGTTAGCACCTCTACGCGTTCCACCCTGCTTTACAGCCTCGGTTGCAGCATTGAAAACCTTCATGAAACTTACAGGTCCACTGGCAACACCACCTGTTGAATTTACAGATGATCCCTTGCCTCTTAGTCTTGAAAAACTAAAACCAGTTCCACCACCACTTTTATGTATAAGAGCAGCATTCTTAACACTGTCAAAAATCCCCTCCATACTATCTTCAATAGGTAGTACAAAGCATGCACTAAGCTGCCCTAAAGGCCTGCCAGCATTCATGAGTGTAGGAGAATTGGGCAAAAAATAAAGCTGTGACATTAGGTTGTAGAACTTTTTCTCTATAGCTGCAAGCTCTTTTTTATCTACATAATCTTTATCAGCCATAGCAACAGTTTTTGCAACGCGTTTGAACATCAGCTCTGGAGTCTCAATCAACTCACCATTCTCATTTTTAGCTAAATATCTTCTCTCTAGTACCTTTAGCGCATTCTCTGTTAGATTCATACCATTACCCCCAACATATTGTAGTTTTTGAAATTATGTAATCAATATATTGTATATATTATATGTTTATCTCGCATTTGTAAAGATCATTTTCTTTTGCTAAAGCCACCTAATAGTTTGCGAATTATTTCTCTTCGTTGACTTGACATGCTCCTACTAGATGTTGGATGGATACCTAAATGAGCCTCTTTTGCTGATTCCACAGAATAGAAAATCTTCCCTTGACTTATGTTAATAACTTCAAGAAATGAATCAAGATTCTTTCTTTTTATCAATGAATATAGAACTGTGACTTCATCGGTAGCACCTTTCCCTTTTAACGATGTTACTCCAAAGCCCGCATCAATAATTTTTTTCATAATCTCATCTTCGTCCTTTGTAACAAATATACGAACAACTAAATGACCTATCGCCAATTTGTCCTCTACACTAATACCAATATAATTACCCAATGCAAAGCCCAGGGCATATGCAATATATGTCATTGGATTGTTTAGATTTTGCATAATTTGACTTATCACAACAACCCAAATCAGCGTTTCAAAGAAACCAAGGATTGGTGCTATAGTACGATCCCCTCTTGAAACAAATATAATTCGCAATGTTCCCAGTGTAACGTCAATTACACGGGCAAATACTATTATAAGGGGAAGAACTACCCATGAAAATAAACCACTCGACAGAAATTCCTGCATAGCTACCTCCATATTTGACCTATTGTACTACAGCACAAAATACGAACGAAAGCGCATATCTACCAATTATTATTGCCCTATTGAATAAAAAACAGCATGGTAAGATTTGTTGCTTCTTTTATTATACACTAAGATATGTTGTTATTCACTCTTGATTTTGACAAAATTATTAATAATTATTCTCCTTTTTCGAAAATCCATTGTCGATAAACCGTGAAATTTGCGCAATACACCTTCTGTCAACTTCAGCATCAACTACCGAAACATCGTCCTCATAATCAACATGATGTACAATGCCATTCTCATATAAGAAGGGTAACACCCAACCTTCAGAAAAAGGAATTAACAATCTCACTTTATCAGTAGAGGGTTTCAATTTGTTTTTCATTGCTTCCTTTAATTCTTCAAAACCCTGCCCTGTAAGTGCAGATACATTAATGTGGGTAAACTCATCTCTAAAATAAGGTGGATGAAAATCATCACCTATCATGTCACACTTATTCCAAACTAAGATGGATGGCTTGCCAGATGCTCCCAAATCAGATAATGTTTCATTAACAACACGTACATGGTCTACAGAAAATGGATCTGTTGCATCCACCACTATCAAAAGAAGATCTGCCAGTGTCGCCTCCTCTAACGTTGACTTAAATGCCTCGACTAGATGATGGGGTAGTTTTCGTATAAAACCAACAGTATCTGACAACAAGACAGTATTATTGTCGCCAAGCTCCAGCTTGCGTGTAGTAGTATCTAAAGTTGCAAATAGTTTATCCTCAACAAAAACGTCGGCCGAGCATAATGCATTTAATAGTGTTGATTTTCCTGCATTAGTATACCCAACAAGTGCAACTACCGGAATTTTATTTTTTTCTCTTTCTCGTCTCACTGTTTGCCTTTGATTTTGAATTTCATTAAGCTGTTTCTTCAAAAAATCTACACGTCGTCTTATATGTCGTCTATCTGTTTCAAGCTTGGTTTCACCTGGTCCTCTTGTGCCTATACCACCACCAAGCCTTGAAAGAGTTGTTCCTAGACCCTGTAAACGAGGCATCAGATAGTTCAACTGTGCAAGTTCAACCTGCACTCGCCCTTCTCTTGATTTTGCTCTTTGACCAAATATGTCTAAAATAAGACCCGTTCTATCTACTACTTTAGTATTTGTGAACTCTTCGATATTTCTAAGCTGAGATCCTGACAACTCCTCATCCACAATAATAAGGTCTATCTCTTTAGTTTGAACTATTCTACTTATTTCAGTAAGTTTGCCCTTCCCGATTAAGTAGGTTGAATCTTTCGATGGCCTTCTTTGCAAGATTGTATCAACAACCACTGCACCAGCTGTTTTGGTTAGTTCCTCTAGCTCTAAAAGCGATATTTCTGCTTCACTTGTTCCAGAAATTACTGGCGTATCAGGAGTTTCAATTCCTATTAATATAGCTCGCTCTGCCTGGGCTTTTTTAACTATATTTAGTTCTCTCCTGGGTACATCCATTTTTGTAACGCTATCTGCCAGCACGTTTAAGCTGTCATCAAAAGGAGGAAAAGGACCATATATTTCAGCTGTTTGCATATCCTCATCCAATATTGCAGCGGAAACTTCAGTTACATTACCATTTAAAACCCCTACAGCAATCATCAAATCAAGACGCAATAATTTTAAAGTACTTATATCCAACTCTGATAAAGTACTCTTACCGTTAGGATGTGTGTGGATACATCTTATCCCCGACAAGCCACTTGTTCTCTTACTTGCCTCTGGCAAGTTGACACCCGATGTATTGCTGTCCCCAACACTTACATCCAATACATTGCCTTTCCTATCAATCAAGATAGCAACCTCTCGATTAGCTGAAGATGTCACTTCGGCCATAACCGATATTAATTCCTCTGGTAGTACCTGATCTTTTGGAAAACGATTGTCATATAGATTATTTAATGCCTCAATTGTGCTTTTTTTCAATCCATCAATTTGTCCATTTACCTGCATGTTTTCTTTCACCCCATCTAAAAAAATTTTCGTAAGATACCACTATTATTTACCCACTAAAAAATATATACATCGCAAAATGCTCTGCCTTATATCTATTCTAATGGTAAACGCAAGCATTTTAAAGCACCCAGTTCGATTATAATACATTAGTATCAAGTTGAAAGTGATAGACAAAATACACTTGAATGCCCAAAGGTTAATAAATACACTAAAGATAAATGGGCAAAGTCGTCTTTTAATTAGAGACTTCTTAGAGCATCTATCGGATTTAGTTGACTGGCTTTCCTTGCAGGCATATACCCAAAAATTATACCAACCGATGCAGAAAATCCTATAGCTAGTAGATTTGTCGATAGTGAAACAGGTGCTTTAATACCCATAACTTCTGCTAATACAAATGCAAGTAACATACCTAAAATCAGACCTATAATACCTCCAATTAATGAAAGGAATATGGCTTCTAATACAAATTGAAGACGAATGGCAAAAGGTGTGGCACCCAATGCTTTGCGTAATCCGATTTCAGTAGTCCGCTCAGTTATAGATACAAGCATCATATTCATAATACCAATTCCGCCCACAATAAGAGATATAGCTGCAATACCGACAAGCAGCGTTGACATCATCGACATTATTGATTGAAAAGATTCAATAATATCACCCATATTATATATACTATAAGCATCTTCATTGTAGTTAAAAGCACGGTTTAAAATACCTTTTATCTCCACAATTGTTTGATCAGCTAAACTGGTATCGTCAAGATAAGCGTCAAGTGTAGATATACTTTTTACACCTAAACTACGCAGTGCTGTTGTATATGGTATTGCCACAGTATCGTTAGTTGACCCCAAACTAAAACCTGTAGACGCTTTGAAAGTACCTACGACTGTATAAGTAACCCCGTTAACAATGAGTTTTTCACCTATAGGGTTTACACCAAAGAATAATTCCTTAACTAAATTATCTCCAATTACTGCAACTTGATTTTTACTTTCCAAATCAAGAATATTTATTGTCCTCCCGCAGCTTAATAAATCAGGGTCTGCCTTAAAATATACTTCATTTTTACCTTCAACTATTACATTTTCTATCAATTTACCTTCATAAACCACTGTAGCCTTACCTGATATGGTTGGTGAAATTCCCCTTATGTTGTCTAAATCTTCTATTAACTCAACATCTTTTTGCGTCAGACCTTGTTTTAGTGCAGTACCAAATACGTTTATATATATTTTATTTCCCCCAAGTTCTATCACTTCGTTACTTATATTATTTGTTGCACCCTGAACTATTGTAATTAGTGCAATAATCGAAACCACACCGATTACAATACCCAGCATTGTTAATACAGATCTCATTTTATTTTTTGTTATGTTTTTTAAGGACATTCTAATACTTTCAAAGAACATTTGAAAATCTCACCTGTTCCGACAGTTTTCCGTCAAGTATATTAAAAGTTCTGTTTGCATAACTTGCAACATTTATGTCGTGGGTAATAATGATTATTGTCTTGCCTTCCTTGTTCAATTTTTCAAAGTATTTTATAATACTTATCCCTGTTTTTTGATCCAATGCACCAGTTGGCTCGTCGGCAAGGAGAATGGTTGGATCGGTTACTAACGCTCTTGCGATTGCTACACGCTGTTGTTGTCCTCCAGATAGTTGATTAGGAAGATTATTAATTTTATCTGACAAACCCACCTTGTGTAGCATATCCACCGCCTTTTCTTTACGTTTATTTTTTGGAATACCTGAATAAATTAATGGTAGTTCAACATTTTGCCAGGCAGTTAATCTTGGAAGCAGAAAAAAGCTTTGAAAAACAAAACCTATTTCTTTGTTACGAATTTTAGCAAGTTGTATATCATCAGTTTCAGAAATATTAATTCCCGATAAAGTATATTTTCCTGATGTAGGAGTATCCAAACACCCTATTATATTCATTAATGTTGATTTTCCAGATCCCGAAGGACCAAGAATGGATATAAATTCGCCTTTATACACTATTAAATTTACATGTTTGAGGACTTTCAATTCTTCATATCCTGTATAATAACTTTTGCATATATCTTCCATGGTAAAAATCTCGTTCATTTCCTGTCCCCTTTAGAGTCAAATTTTATATTTTTCCCACCCTCAGGAAAAAACAAGTCTTCCAAAGCTATATCATTTTTATACAAGATATCTTCTCCCGACGAAATCCCACTTTTAATTTCAACATATACTCCGTCATTAATCCCAGTTGTTACTTGTTGACTAATTACTGAATTGTTATTACCATTTTTAAATACATAAGGTGTATTACGTTCATCAAAATGTAGTGCACTCATTGGAATCAGCACAACATTCTCGGCCTTATTGCTTAATAACTTTACTTCAGCCGACATACCAACACGCATATTTCCCTTGTATTTAACATCTATAGTGGAGGTATAGAATGTAACACCGTTTGCTATCTGTCCTTCTTTAGCTATATCATTAATTATGCCAGTAAATTGCTCATCAATAGCTGGGATATAGACAATTGCTTCCTTACCTACTCCGAGCTCTCCAACATCATATTCATCTACTTTAAAAACCACTTTCAAGTTGTTAAAATCAACAATCTCCATAATATGTGTTCCGGGTGTAACTTGTTTGTTTTGCTCAACACTAATAGTCGTTACTTCCCCATTAATATTTGCTTCTACCTTATCTCCCATAGCGGTTTCAATAAGCACATCCCCTTGCTTTACCAGATCTCCTTCTTCAACATATATTTCGCTTATTTGAGCAATTGTTTCGGCAATGATGGTTTGACGATACTTAGATACTACATTACCTGAAAATGAATAGTATGTTACAATGTTTCCTGTTTGTGCTTTTACTCTTTCATACGCAAAAGTCGCAGGACGCATAGCATAATAAGATATTAGTGCAGTTAAAGCAACCGCTATTACTCCAATAATACTCCATACCTTTCTGTTTCTTTTCTTCCTTGTGTCCATAACCCAGGCCTCCCGAAACAAATGCTGAATGATTATTTTTTGTAAGCAAAATTAATAATATACGCTGTATAAGTGGAAAAACGAAATAATATGATGGTCTTTCATATAGACAGCAACATCATAATTAGTATATCCAACAAGCATTATTTAATAATAGTTTGTGGGCAAAAACTGACACTATGTAAAAAGACACAAGAATAGATACTTTATGATACCTTCTATGGTTATATGCTGGAGAATGAAAAAATACACAAATTATAAAGGCCCTGCAAACCGCATAAGCCCTACTAAGTTTAATTATATAAACATAGTAGGGCTAATTATTATCTATGGCTATAAAACCCCCAACCATACATAGTATAGTTGCAGGTCTCTTATTATCCTTTTATTGCTCCTATCATCATACCCTTTGTAAAATACTTTTGTAAGAAGGGATATAGACATAAGATAGGTACGGTAGATACTATAATTGTCGCATACTTAATTGTTTCTGAAATTAACTCCTGATCCTCTCCAATATTCATATCACTCATATCATTCATTATGAGCACTTGCCTTAAAAAGAGCTGTAAAGGTTCTTTTGCCCTATCCTCTAGGTAAATCATTGCAGGAAACCATGAATTCCAATGAGATACACCATAATATAAAACCAATACCGCTACAGTAGCTTTAGTTAAGGGTAACATTATTTTTACAAGAATGGTTATATGATTTGCGCCATCAAGCCTTGCAGACTCCTCCATACTATCATCAACTGAAGCCATGGCCGTACGCATAATAATCAGATTGAAAGTGTTAATAGCTCCTGGTAAAAGAAGAGCAGCTCGTGTATCGTATAGTCCTAATGATTGTATATTTAAAAAAGCAGGAATCATTCCACCAGAAAAGTACATAGTAAACATAATGAACACAGTTATTATGCCTTTGCCAGGAATATTTTTACGTGATAGAAAATATGCTCCGATAACAGTCATTGCAATATTTATCGCCGTTCCACCCACAACATAGTAAATTGTGTTTATGTATCCTGTCCATATGCTTGAGTTTTCAAATACTTTTTTATATGCAGCTGTACTTAGACCTATGGGTTTAAGCAGAATGCCCGAATGGGACATAAATAGTGATGCCTTGCTAAATGATGCACAAATTACATAGTAGAAAGGATAAAAACATGCAACAACAAGTAGAACTAATAAGAAAACATTAATAAAATCAAATATCCTATCACCCATGCTATGCTTTATTTTATTGCTTGTAACTTGTTTTGACATATTAATGCCTCCTTACCATAAACTCGTTTCGGTCACTTTTTTACTTAATTTATTTGTAAGAATAACTAAAGTAAAATTAATAGCAGAATTAAACAACCCTACAGCAGCGGAAAAAGAATATTGTCTGTTAACAAGACCCATTCTATATACATAAGAAGATATTACATCAGCTGTTTGATAAATTCCTTCGTTATATAATAAAATAATTTTTTCGTATCCTACACTCATAATCTGTCCTGTTCTCATAATGAACATTATAACAATCGTCGGCAGCAAACACGGTAATGTTATGTAATACATTTTCTGCAACCTTCGGTTTGCACCATCTACCTCAGCAGCCTCATACAGCTGTGGATCTATAGCTGTTAACGCAGCTAAATATACAATTGAGCCCCAGCCTACCCCTTGCCATATATTAGATATTACATATATTGGGACAAATGCATTTGCCTTACTTAATAGATCCTTACCTTCATATCCAAATAGTGCCACCAAAATTTCGGTAATAAAGCCGCTTGAACTTACAAACTCACGAATCATGGCACATATTACAACCATGGATACGAAGTGGGGCATATAAGTAACAGTTTGAACAAATCGAGAAAAACGTACATTTCTTAATTCATTTATTAAAAGAGCTAATATTATTGGTGCTGGAAAACCAAATAATAGTGTGGAAAGACTGATTCTCAATGTGTTGCGTATTAATCGTCCGAAATATACGCCATTGAAAAACATTCTAAAGTTTTCAAGCCCAACCCAGTCACTACCCACAACACCTTTTCTTGGGCTAAAATCTTGAAATGCAATAATTACACCGTACATTGGCTTATAATGAAATATTATATAGTACACAATAACTGGAATGATTAGAAAATACAATTCTTTATTGCGTTTAATCCTTTGCCATACAAGGCTTTCCTCTTTTTTTCTCGGAGCTGATGTTGTTAATGAATAAGATTGGATTTGAGCTGACTTTTTCATTTGCAGGTTTTGCCTCCTCAATGTGTTCGTATTCAAAAATCCTATTTGTTCTTATGGTATTCACTTTATGGATGTGTCATTACACCTATATTATCTGTTATCTTTATTATAGTGCAACAAACTGCTTCCATTTATAATTATTTGGATAAGCCCGCCTTTACAGCAGGCTTATCCACTAAGTTAATTGTTATAACTAGCGAGCATTAAAACGATCGAGAGCTGCTTGGTATATTGATATCATTTCTTCAATACCCAATTCCTTAAGAGTACTTACGTAAGAATCCCATTCTGCAGCGATATCTCCTTCTAATGTGAAGAAACGTGCACGTTGTTCTTTAACATAAGTATCTACTTGGCTATTCAACATGGTATATCTCTTACTTTCTTCAGGAGTTAAAGTTACTGGAGGAATAAGAGTCTTCTGACTGTCACTTTCATCATTCCACATATACAGGGCATCCTTTTGTTGCTTAGTAGCATAATATTGGAAAATGTAGCCTGGGTCTTGAACAAAGGCACCTGACATGTTTCCACGACCCCAGTGAGCCATCGCAACAGCAAGACTTAGACCATCTGGGTTCTTCATAACTTCGTCTGTGTAAATAGGTTCTCCATTTACAAAAGTAAATGATTTTCCTTCTTCACCAAAGTTCATATTAATATGTCCTTCACCACTATAGCTAAAGTTTAGGAATTTTGCAGCTATTTCTGGGTATTTACAGTCTGCAGTGATTACTGCAGAAGCCTTTGATGTTGTAGCATAATCATAGGAAGCTCCGCCATACATTACCATTTCACCTTCATTGAGTACAGGGAAATTAGCTGCAGCTAAATCGAAATCTTTGCCATATACATCCGGCTCTGCTGCTGCAGTTGTTAAAAATGTTCCCATGTATCCGCCACCTGCTCCATAGCAAGCAGCTCCAACACCAGTCATGATATATGTTTCTAGTGTTGTTCTATTACTTGTTAGAATATCTTCATCCAAAAGGCCTGCTTTAACCCACTCATTCATCTGGAGCATCCACTCTTTGTACCCATCTTCAATAAATCCATATTCAACTTTTCCTGTTGTATCATCAACAAACATTCCACCACGTATTTTATATGCGTTCATTGTTCCGCTTTGCAAATTNTCAATACTTTGCTGAACCATTGGCTTTTCAATGCCGTAAGCTTTTAATTTTGTAAGTGCTTCTGTCCAATCGTCAATTGTAACAGGCACTTTTGTGACGCCAGCTTTTTCAAATAAATCTGAGCGGTAAATTAATCCTGATGTACATTGTAAATACTTGTTTCCACGAATGAATGGGAAACAGTAATAACTACCCGAGTCATTCTTAACTTCGGTGTTAACTAAAGGATTGTCTTGAAGGTACTGCCACAAATCAGCTGCTTCACCAGTAGGTGAAATATACTTGTCAAGATTAATTAGGACACCTTCATCCTCTGCGGCTGCAGGACCACCCGCATATGAAATTGTCCATTCCCATTCAATAATATCTGGTAGATCACGACCTGCTACCAAAACTGCGAACTCTTCGTTCTCACTACCCATAGTTGGATGTATAAATTGTACATTAACACCTGTTTTTTCTTTCCATATCCTAGCCCACTCTGTTTCATTTACAGATGGAGAGTTTTTTGAAACGTTACTTGGAAGTGGTAGCCAATATTTTAAAGTAATTCCTGAAGTCTCTTCAGCTGCAAGAGGATAGGTTATGTAATTACTTCTTGGTACAGTTAATTCCCCGTCCTTTTTATTAAGTGGTTCAAGCAATGTCCAAGATTTGTCTTTCTGTTCATCAGGCTGGGTTACATTTGTATCCCCACTCCCAGTACTTCCGCCAGTCTGTGAGGGAGCCGTTGGAACACAACCGCTAAATGCGATAGCAAAAACTAGAATTAAGACCAATAAACTTGATACTAACCTTTTTGTTTTCATAGAAATCCTCCTATTTTTGTTAATTTTGGCTTTGAACTTTGATTGCTGAGTAGTCTTATTACGTCTTATTAGTAACATACTAAATAAACATAAAAGAACTCTCATTTTTGCGGATAATAATCGAAACTATTTGAAGAAATCAAATAGCACCAATCAAATTGTGCAAATTACCCACAAATTTGTCCGGACTGATATGTTATATTGTACATTTTGTACTAAAATTATAGAAGGGACAAATTATTTGGAACACAGACAAAAACTATTGGAATTATATATACCTCTCTAATTATGCATTTCTCTATCGATTACTGCATATTGAGAAAGAGTCCATACTTATTAATTTAAATTTTTTGTCCCTCATTAATGTCGTGCTCTACATAAAATAACCATGCTGAGAATAAAATCTCTGATTATAAGCTGCAACTTAGTGATATAAATAAGAAAGGTATCGTCATCTATATTATTGGATGGCTAATAAGCATCCTTTGGTTATCTCTCCATTGTCCAGGAGTACAACCTTCAAATTGTTTAAAAGATCTTGTAAATGTCTTAGTACTTCCAAATCCAACTTGGTTTGCTATACTAGTAAGGTTATCATTGCTCGCCAACAATAGATTTTTAGCTTCTTGAACTCTTATTCGCGAAATGGCATCCAATATTTTTGTACCTGTTATTTCTCTGTATAATTTAGACAACATAACGGGCGACATACAAAAATGCTCTGCAACGGATGTAACAGATAGATTTTGATCCTGATAATTCTCACAGATATATTCTTCAATTTCATAACATTGTTCTTCATCTTTATTAGTTCCATCTTTAAAATACTCACAACAATCATATAATAATTGCTCAAACACTTCGTTCATGCTATGCAGATCGCTGCATTCCGAAAGACGCTTAGCCGGCCTTAATTGCTTAATGAATTTTTGACTTTCCTTCTTAGCATCAAATGTTTTAAGTACAGTACCAAGTAGGTCAAACATTAAGCAGCGGATTATGTCACGAGAAATATATTTTTTACTGTTTATATTGTTCTGTATTATCTCGGAATAAATCCATTTCGCATTGGTAAAATTCCCAAGCTGTATAGACTTAACCAATTCTTGCTCCATACTATATGGATAATTATAACTTGAAGTGAATAGCTCTGATACTTCACTGTAATCGACATGATTGTCCAAACCGTATAATCTTATAGCCTCCAAAGTTTGCATGGCTTCCTGGTATGCTGTCGGTAATTGGTCTAAGTTATAGTGTACATTGCTTAGGGATGCTAAGTATTCGAGATTATATGAGCTTTTTATTGATTTCGAACCTGCCTGCATAAAGGAAGTGACACGTCCTTCATTTTTCTCTTGTGGAAAACAAATAATTAGAGCTAACATATTATCTATTTTTATGGTTTCCATAGACCAACCATATTCAGTTATCAATTTTTTATACTCATTTACTATGATTAATTGGGCTTTTTCTAGAACACCAAATTTCTCCAACCCAGTTTTGTTCTCATAATCTTCAGTGTCCATTAAGCTATTTGTAAAATCCAGAATATAAAACAAAGCAACAACAAAATCATTATATTTAAAGTCAATATCATATAACTCCTTTAACTGTTCTTTAGGCAGTAATTTAGTTTTCCCATTTAGTAGTTTGGATAGATATATCCCACGCAGTAGCTCATTTTGCTTTTTTAGTTCTATTTTAGCTTTGTAGTAACTATTATTTACCTGAGTCATCCTACTTTTTACAATATTAAACTCATTCTCATTCTCCTGGTATATTTGATCCTTTGAATCAAACTGAAAAACATTAGTATTGCGTATTGTTTTTACTAAATCTCCCACGGGTCTGTAGTTATTTTTTACAAATATTGTGATTAACACTATACTGAACAATATTGATATGACAAATATAATACTAAATATATTTTTAAAATTCTGAGTGGGTTCAAGATAAAAAGTATTAGGAGTTAACATGTAAATAGAACATGGAGAAATGCCCTGTGAACGGCTAATCTGCATCACTTCATTGTTTCCTATCGTAATACTGTCTTTTCCGTTTTTTATTGCCTCTAATATGGTCTTTTCGTCATCGTTATTTGAGAGCATCGATGCATAATCAAGCTTAACGGGGGTATCGCCCTTCTGATCAAGCAAAATCATTGATATGTTCTCGTAAAACTGATACTCTCCCAATAAATTTTTCCAATCATCCTTTGAGAAAAATACAAAAAGGTTTACCTGTTGTTTTCCAAGTTGCTTTGGTTGAAGCGTCTTCGCAAAAATCGTGCCTTCAACATCATCATTCTTTACGTTTATGGCACTAAAATTGTCGTATGTACCATTGAGCAAATCTGTCCACTGTCCAAAACTAAGTCCCAATGTATTTTTAAATATATTCCAGTATTCTTTTGAGAAATTAACCGACTCATCAGATATAACTTTATCAACATTACTAAAATACAACATTATATGAGAATAGCTATTATTGAGTTTAAGATATGTATTTAAATCTGTATAAAGTAAGTATTGCTTATATGCTGTAGATTTGTGATAACTTACTGGTGATTTATTTAACGAATTATAACTGGCATTAATCAGAATCTCTTCTCTGAGGTTTTCGAGCATTAACGTGCATTCTCGAATCTTTTCAGATCCTTGTTCTAATACCAGTTCATTTATCTTTTCCTGCCGCTCTCTAATTATGTTTTGGCTCCGCTGGTATGTAACTACGCTACTTATCGAGGATACCAAAATAATGCAAATGTAGGAAACTATCCATTTCCATATAACACTTTTTCTAGATAACCGCCGCATAGTATCTTTCTCCACTTACTAAAACTACTTTTATGAAAATGATAAATAGTAANNTAAAAGCTATGAATATTAACATTATAGCATATCTTTGACATTAATAAAGGCTGAAATATCTCTTCGTCTGCATAGTTTCTATTATTAAGCTATTCTATTGCCTGGAATTGTATGAGCTGTATAATCAATAAAAACACCATTTAAGGTGTTATCTTTGTAGCGAGGGAAGAAACTAACAAAAAGTTTGGGCTCATTTGTGATACGGTTCATTATTTATGATTTTGAAGCATCTATATATCTGCTCTAGAAGTATTACACGAACGAGTTGATGTGGAAAGGTTAAATCCGAAAGACAAAGACTATAATTGGATTCTTGTACTAACTGCCTATCAAGACCAATAGAACCACCAATTATAAAGGTAATATTACTTTTTCCTTCAAGCATCCAAGAGGATATTTGCTGTGAGAATTTAATTGAATCGGGTTTCTCTCCTTTTAAATCAAGAACAATAGTGAACGTATTTTTCGGCAAAACATTTTTTATGCGCTCAGCTTCCTTCTTAAGCACCGTCTCTTTCTGGGCTTTAGTCAGGGTCTCAGGTACTTTTTCTTCTGCTACCTCAATTACTTTTATACTACAAAATCGAGAATTTCTCTTAAGATATTCTGAACAAGCATCTTTTAAATACTTTTCCCTAAGTTTTCCCACCGACACGATTTGTATTTGCAAAGTTATAGCCTCTCTATTTTATACTTTCAATATGTATCCCAAAGCCTCTAATCATTTATTCTTACTAAACCTTGGACTACTTTACACACTGATTTTTTCGCTAACTCTATCACGAAGAGCAACACTGAGATAAACATCCTGCCCAGCAATGATGGATCTTTCCCTAAGTGCATTTTTTACCGTTTCAAAAGCTAGCTCTGGGATGTTGTTTTCTTTACTTAGATGTCCAAGTAGGAACTTTTTTGTCCCCCTTTTTGCAAGATATGATACAACCTCGGCTGCCATTTCATTGCAAAGGTGACCAGCATCTCCTAAAATGCGCTGTTTCAAAGGCCATGGATACCTGCCCACTTTTAACATCTCAACATCATGATTTGATTCAATTAAAACCATATCACTTCCTTCAAGACATGAAAGAAGGCTTTTGCTCAAATGACCAATATCAGTAGCTATGGTTACTTTCTTTCCATTATGAGAAATGTTAAAACCCACAGGTTCTACAGCATCATGAGGTNTTCTAAACGCTTGTATTTCTAAATCGCCTATATTAAAAACATCCCCTGTATTAAAAACTCGTATACATCCAGGGTCAATTTTTTTTAATGCATTGCGCATTGCGTCCCATGTTTCATTATTTGCATAGATTGGGATGCCATATCTACGCGCTAACACACCCGCGCCCATAATATGGTCGCTATGCTCATGAGTAATTAAAATAGCTTGTATGTTACGAATATCTTCGCCGATTGACGAAATTGCTTCTTCAATTTTCTTTCCACTTAAACCTGCATCAACAAGAACTTTTGTATTTTTATTTGAAACATATATAGCATTGCCACTGCTGCCGCTATACAAGCTTGCAAGTGTTAACATATAATTAACCCTTTCTAATCTTTTGTATTTAACCTACACGCTTAATATTTGCACCCAGATCCCTTAACTTCTCATCAAGCTTTTCATATCCTCTATCAATATATTCAAGATTAGATATTGCTGTCTCCCCGCGAGCCATTAAGCCAGCTATTACCATTGCGGCACCTGCTCTTAAATCGAGCGCACGAATTGGTGCCCCGCTTAGGTTCACAGGACCTTCAACTACTGCCATGCGTCCTTCTACTTTAATCTTTGCACCCATCCTCTTTAGTTCATCAACATACTGAAAACGATTATCCCAAACTCCTTCTGTAATGGTGCTTGTTCCTTCTGCTCTACATAATAAAGAGGTAATAGGGGGTTGAAGATCGGTCGGAAAACCCGGGTAAGGAAGTGTTTTTATATTTACTTTCTGTATTTTTTCTCTACATGATACTCGTATACTATCATCATATGAATCAACCTTAACTCTCATTTCCTGCAACTTAGCAGTCAATGATTCCATATGTTTTGGGATGATATTCTTAATCAGCACATCCCCTCTTGTGGCTGCAGCTGCAATCATAAATGTTCCAGCTTCAATCTGATCAGGAATAATTGTATAGGTATGTCCGCCCTTAAGTTCTCTTTTTCCTTTTATTTTTATAACATCTGTTCCTGCGCCTTTTATGTCCGCTCCCATAGCATTTAAAAAGTTTGCAAGATCTACTATATGTGGTTCTTTTGCAGCATTTTCTATTGTCGTTACGCCTTCTGCCTTAACTGCTGCAAGCATTATGTTAATTGTTGCACCCACGCTGACAACATCAAGGTAAACAGGTGCACCTACTAACTTAGATGCGTTTATAATGACTTTACCGTGCTCTATTTCAACTTTTGCACCTAATGCTTCAAATCCCTTTATATGCTGGTCAATAGGGCGCACACCAAAATCGCATCCCCCTGGGAATGTGACCACTGCTTTTTTAAATCTCCCAAGAAGCGCTCCCATTAAATAATATGAAGCTCGCAGCTGACCTATTTCTTTATTTGTTGCAGTATATGAATTTATACCTGAGGCATCTATTTGAATTGATGTTTCGTTAATCCTCGTAATTTTTGCTCCTATTTCATGCAATATATTCTTTAATATCGAGATATCCAAAATATCGGGAACGTTTTCAATAATACAAATACCATCAGATAGGATTGCTGCAGGAAGAATAGCAACTGCAGCATTTTTTGCTCCACTGATGCTCACTTCCCCTTTCAGCCTTTTCAGGCCGTTTATCACTAGCTTTTCCAATAGCCAACACCATCTTTCCTGCTCTTTTGCAAAACCTATTTGCTTGCTACTATATAAATAAAATTTATTTTCTGAAGTTCTAAAACATTATAACATTATATACTATGAAACCTCAATAGGGTAGTTTTAGAGTGTATTTCATAATACTAAATGCTTGAGTTCGGGTCTATCCATTCTCCAGTATATGCATTAAACATTACTTGTTCTCCAGTGGAAAGTTGTATTCGCCATACCATGGTATCGTACAAATCATCTTCATGAGCCAGAAAATATCCTAGTTCTATTGATGTTATTGAGTCTGTTATTTTATCCTTTCCTGTTAAAAGAACAATTTCTACAGAAACGACTTCTTCCTTTTTACTTTCCTTTATATCATAAAATATTCTAAGACTTCCTTCAACACTAACGAGTTTTTCATTCTCGATCGTGAATATGATTTCGTTATTAAAAACAGGTTTTCTTTTGTATAGTTGATGATATGTGACAATTACTCTATTATCCTGCGTGCGAATGTCATCTAGAACAAAGTTTTCTTTAGAAATTTCATTTTCTTTTATCCATGCTTTTAAGATTCTATCCAGCCTTTTTTCATTATCTACTGGTAGTGTGATCCCACCTGTTTCATCTGAAAAAAGAAAACGCTTATCAGAAAAAATCAGTGTCTTTCCATTATTACTATAATATTCATCGCGAAGTACAACTTCTGATACTCCAGTCAATTTATCGATTATACCCGCATACATATTTACATTTTTATCTTTCTTTACAAAACTTATTCTTGGAATTGGATTGTTATTTGTTGGAATGTTGCAGGTTATGGTTAGACCATTTTGCTCAAGCGCCTGTTTTGCTTTATTACGATATTCATGTGAATAGGCAAATGTTTCTTCAATATTTAGTATGTTTATGAATAAAAAAAGATTTAATATAAGTAAAAGAACTAAAATAATGTTCTTTGCTTTAGCCCAATCCATATTAGCCTTCCTTTCCCTGCATTCTAAGATATAAAACCTGCGACCCTGTATCAATAAACCAATAAGGCTCTGCCCTCATACTGCTTTCTGGGCATATGTAATCAATAGAAATATCGTATATGTTAAAATTGTGTAATGGCTGTGGATAATCATTAATCATTTTATTGTCAAATATATCAAAGAAGTAAAGGCTGTAGTAGTTATAATAATCATTATTTGAAAAAGTTTTTATATACCATTTCACATCAACTACACGGTCGCTGTTTGCCACAATGGTAATAGCAGGTTTAACGGCTTCATCTTGCTCGCTCATTATTTTAACTTCCATTCCATCAATAATGTAATCAAAAGTGAAAATATAATTTTCATCCTTATCCTCTTGCTCTACACTACTTAAAACAATATCAACACCCTCAATCAAGTTTCTTCTATGCTCAATAAATGTGAGTGCTTTCTCAAAAGCATCACTTACACGTCCCTTTTCTCCTAAACTCCTATTTCTATATTGATAATCTAAAAAACCATTTCTATAATATCTTAAAACCTGCTCAGTATCTGAACATATAATACTTGTGCTATCATCTTTAAACGTCGTAACCATTGAGCCCCTATAAATATCACCTAAGAGATAATTCTCTATATTATCTAAATTATCACGGTTAAGAATAATCTCATCTGGAGTCTTAACTAACAGATCCCAAATCTTTCTTTCACTTTTTACATCAAGACTCACAATAAGCTCTTGGTTTTTCACACTTGGATAAGAGTAGGCCAGTTTATTTAACGGTATACTTGCTTCATTTTTATGAATGTTATTTATTATTCCGACATATTCATCTTTTTTCATATTTCCCTGCTCGGTTTTCACAACATATTTATATACCGTTTCCCCATCATACACATATAAAGTATTTTCATTATTGTTTATGCTTTCGGTAGGAAATATGGCAATTTTATATATCTGTTTAAGTGGCATGGTGAATATTGACTTATAATTTGTCACCCAACTAATAATTTCAGTACTCACTGGACTTTTAAATTCAACTATTATGCTTTTCATTTTTATAAGTGAATGCCAGTCTTGCTCATAGGACTTAGTACCCTCTGTGGGCTTTTGTTCAAGTATCTGCCTGAAATAGCTTTTGTTTAAATCAGCCCATATTGAACCATAGTAGTTATCGGTTGTATTAATTGACCAGTACAAAATACCCGATCCATCAGATACAATAATTTTCTCGGGTTGTAAATATTCTCCTTTTACATCGTCTATATCGGGCAAATCAACACTATACCATAATTTTTGCGTTGAAAATAGAAAAGGAACTCCTGGATTTTTTTCGGTCCATAGAATTCCCATTTGAAGTATTGATAATAAAACAAGAATCATAATGAAAATTGTCTTTTTACGCTCAAGACTTATTATGCGCATTTTTCATCCTCAAATCACTCGCCAATTTTGCTATTCACATGCTTTATTGTGTCTAGTGGCCCCTTATGAATTGTACTCTCGAAATCAAACTTCTTATTATCGATTACTATAGTCTTACAGTGTATTTGAATATTCGCAAGACTAAGATTGTCATAGCTATTCTTTCGGAATGCAATTATTCGAACATAATTGGGGTTATCTTTACCGACATGTGGTAGATTTAGCTCAACTGGTTCTAGACACATGTATAAACGATTGACCTCTTCACTGGCTATCAATTCGAAAGAATCATCCTTTTGAACGAAAGCCATTACAACAATATTGTCTCCTTCATCTATCTGAACACCTTCAGCAATAATAGCAGACAAAGCATAATTATGGAATTCATTAACTACAATATCCCTAATAAGCTCAATTTCTGTTTCGTCTTCTGTATCAAAGAACAAACTAGAATACTTCTCTATTACTGCTTCATCCGAGTATCCTTCCTCTTGCAAAACAATGTTCTCTATACTTACAGCGGGAGCGACTAAATCAAGAAAATCGGTAGACTCAGTCACTAAATAACTACTTTCAACAATATCGTCATCTCCATATGCCATGCAGACTAGGCTACCAGCAATCATGAACGAAAACACGAGTATTATAAACAATATTTTTTTCAGCATACAAAGCACTCCTGCTAAGGTTAAAAGCTGCTTCTGTGTCTATCCGGAAACATATTTCCGAACTAGTTCAACATATGAACCCATGACTAAAACTAAAGAAACATATTACAACCTTTTAATATTCGTACCTATATTATACAATTAATATTGTTACAAATCCATTACTAAGCTTTTAAAATGCTATTACCTTTCTATATACCGCTGACTGTTGCAAGGAAATATTCTATTATATTTCCCTTGTTATTACTACTCAATAAGGGCGGGTAGAAATATGGTAACGGTAGTTCCTTTGTTTAGCTGGCTCTCTGCTTTAATTGTACCACCGTGAGATTTAGCTATTTCATTTGCTATGGACAGTCCTAAGCCCGTTCCGCCCATCTGCCTTGACCGTGCTTTGTCAACACGATAAAAACGCTCAAATATCCTTTCTAAATCCTTTTCGGGAATTCCTATTCCCGTATCCACCACTTTGATATATACATCTGTTCCACTATTTCCAACATACACAGTAACAGACCCCTTTTCGGCTGTATATTTAATAGCATTACCAATAATATTAAATAATAATTGCTCAAGTCTATCTTCATCCCCATTTATATCAGGGGTTTGTTCTAGTTCTATAACTTCAAGTTTTTGATTCTTTTCTTCTGCAGAAATTCTCACTCTTGCAGCAACACTTGTTGTTAAGTCTATCGGAGATATTCTGCTTAAATTCAATGTAATTCCACTGTCATGTTTGGATAGTAGCAGTAAATCCTTTACAATGCGATCCATACGGTTCGACTCTGAATATATAACCTCAAGGAAGCTCTTGACTGTCTCTTTGTCCTCCATTGCACCATCAAGTAAAGTCTCAGAATAACTTTTAATTGACGTCAGCGGTGTTTTCAATTCATGGGATACATTTGCCACAAAATCCTTACGCATATTATCAAGCTTTTGTTCTTCAGTGTAATCTTGTAGAACAGTTATTATGCCATCAACGTTCTCACCTTTATCTTTAAATGATGCAAATTGAACTCTAAAATACTTATCATTTATTTTTACATTGTTGCTGATATCTGAGATGTTTTCACAATTAATCAGTTCTGAAATACTATAGTTGAGCCCCAACCTTTGCATAATCCCTTCAAATGTAAGTGAACATTGCTGCATCTCAAGAACAGATAGAGCAAAGGTATTGATGTGAATGATGAAACCATCTCTATTAAAGGTAATTATTCCATCGGTCATATAATTAATTATCAGCTCGAACTTATTTTTTTCGTTTGATAGCTCAAACAGCATATTTCTTAGCTGGCTTTCCATATAGTTGAATGTCTTTGTGAGCATACCAATTTCATCGTCAGACTTAACCTCGAGCATCTGCCCGAAATCGCCAGAAGTGATGTTTTCAGCTTTGTGTGTAATATCCACTATTGGCTTTGTTACGGTTCGTGCAAGTAAAAATCCAACTATAATTGCGATTGTCACTGAAATAACCATTCCAGGTAAGATAATATTGCTAAATTCACTTATTATGGCAAGTGCTTGTGAGCGATCATATTTGAAAAATAGGATATAATCACCGTCAATTAATGGCTGTCGAATTACAAAGTCGTAAAAATCGCCCTTTTCAGACTTTGTGATATATTTTCCTTTTCCTTGGTTTTCGCCAGAAATAACAGTCATCATATTTCTAGACTTTAATACTTCGTTTCTAAAACTATTTACATCTTCAGAATACCTTTCATCAGACGAGTATAAGATTTCATATGTGACATCTTTGATAAGAGTATAGCTTTTAATACTACTGATAAACTGGCTAAGAACCACAGGATCTTCTTCAAAGCGCTTTAAAAGCTCCTCCGAAGTCATTTGCTCATTGATGTTCAGTGTTGCATAGTTATCTGATATTGTTTTTGTAAAATCATTATAAAAATTATCCTCTACCTTGTAATTTAAGAAAACCCAAATTACGGATAGAAAGATAAATATAATAACCACGATTATGAAAACAAGTCTCCATTGTAAACTTCTTGAAAACATTACTTCCCCCGGATCTACATAGTAGAGATTCAATGAGCACTTGAAAAGTTATATAGATCAAGCATATAGTACATTATCCAAATAACCCATCGTTACAATGAGGGGTTAAAATAATAGCCAACTCCACGTTTAGTAAGTATATACTCAGGCTTACTAGGTACCCTCTCAAGCTTCTCTCTAAGCCTTCTTACTGTAACGTCAACTGTACGTACATCTCCATAATATTCGTATCCCCATACTTTTTCAAGTAAATTTTCTCGTGTAAAAATCTGTCCCTCTTGCGATGCAAGGAATTTAACAAGCTCAAATTCCCTTAAAGTAAGTTCAATAACTTCATCTGCACGCTTAATTTCATAACGATTAACATCAATAGTTAAATCACCACATATAATTAATTCACTTTCTACTTTTTGATCTTCCTCTACTACACGGCGCAAATTTGCTTTTACACGCGCCATTAGCTCGCGCGGACTGAAAGGTTTAGTGATATAATCATCTGCTCCAAGNTCCAAGCCCAAAACCTTGTCTACTTCCTCTTCTCTTGCTGTCAGCATTAATATTGGTGTGTTCATAGTCTGCCTTATTCTTTTACACACAGTAAACCCATCATACTCCGGAAGCATAATATCAAGCAGAATTAGATCGGGCTTCTCTTTCTCAACCATTTCCAAAGCCTGTCTTCCATCGTATGCCTCTATAGTGTCAAAACCTTCTTTTTTTAAATTAAACTTGAGTATGTCTACAATATTTTTTTCATCGTCAACTATTAAAACTTTTCTCTTCATATAAATACACCCACTTCTTATTATATATTCTTTACAAACACTGTCACCCAAACAATTCGTTTTCTGAAAGTACTTTTTTTTAAAATGTAAAATAATTGAACACAGATAAAAGAATATACACAATAATAAACGCCCTTTATTAATAAGGACAATCCTATTATATCAGGTTTTTAATTATTTTGTAGTGTTTTATGCAAATTACCACAAAAAGGATTATATGGTTAATACATGTGGGAATATTACGCAATGACTGTATATTGCCATTAATGAGCGCTTAGGCTAATTGTGTTGCAAACTGTGTCTGTATACCAAATGATAAACAAGCAGTGTGCAACACAAAACTACTTACAACATATGTTTAGTAATTGCTGTTTAGCCTTGTTTTTATTTGAAATAAACAAAACTACTCATAACGAAGAGCTTCTATTGGATCCAGGTCTGCAGCCTTTTTAGCAGGGTAAACTCCAAAAACTAAGCCTAATATAACAGACATCGTAAATGATCCTACAACGGTGGCAATATCAACGGATGGCGGAATTCCTATAGCTTTCGAGATCACATTCCCTACAAGAACACCAAGTAGAATACCAATAATACCAGCAGTAACAGTCATTATAATAGATTCCATAAGGAACTGAAATACGATATTCTTCCTTTGCGCTCCCAGTGCCTTCCGAATTCCAATCTCTCTAATCCTTTCAGTTACAGATACAAGTAAAATGTTTATAATTCCAATGCCTCCGACGACAAGTGTTATTACCGCTACTGCAAGCAAAACAGATGTAATAACAGACAGAATACTATTAACCATTTCCTGAACGTCTTGCATTGACTGAACATAGTATAGATCATCTTTATGCCGTGATCTGTTAAGTAGTCCTGTTATATTTTTTGTAGCCCTTTCCATATCTACGTCGGGCTTTAGCGAAAACATAATAGTGTCAAGTCTTTCATTATTTGTTAAAGACTGCAAGGTTGAAGCTGGCATATATACTATTGCCGGTATTTGATCACCGCTCAAACTGCTTAAAAAGTCATCCCCAAGGGACAATACTCCAACAATCTTTACTTTAACATTATAACGATTAACTTTTAAGTTTACTTCCTCTCCTATAATATCAACGCTGTTGAAATACCTTTTAGCAAACGTTTCATCTACAATCATAACTTTTGACTTTGCTCTATCGTCAAAATTATTAATAAACCTTCCTGCTTCAAAGTCTATTACAGTGAAGTTTCTGTATTGCGAAGTAACGCCATAAATAAGGGCGTTTCTTGTCTCTTTATCTATTCTTAACTCGCCATACCCTTGTACTAAAGTAGTAATGTTTTTTATTTCGGGTATATTATCTACAAGCAAATCAATATCACTCATTTTTAGATACTCGTCGCTGGAAACACTTACAGTTTTATTGTAAATATTGTAGGTATTTGCACCTATTTTTTCAAACTCGCTTGCAATATAGTTTTCTGTAGCATTTCCAAGTGCCATTATTGCTATTACAGAAAAAACTCCCATTACAATTCCCAGCATAGTTAGAAGCGATCTTACTTTATTGGCTTTTAGGCTGTCAAATGCCTGTTTAAACAGTTCTGCCCAAATCATATTTTAATCCACAACCTTTACTATATCTCCATCTTTAAGACTTGGTGGGGGATCTACCACAACCATGTCTCCTTGCTTTAAACCATCAACGATTTCAACAATCATATCAGAATAAACACCTAATTCAACGTACTGTTGCCTAATCGTCATATTTTCATCAATTAGCATTACATATTGTTTTCTATCCTTATCATCTAAGAAAACGTTATATTCTGCTATGGGAATGTTATTCTTTTCATGGGTAATAATATCACAGTCTACAGTAAGACCTGCTTTTAAAATGTCCTTACCTTCTGTTGGTTCAATTGTTACTTCAATAAGAGTCTCAACACCGCTTGCCGACTGAACCTGCAACGCGACAGGTGCGACTGCTGTAACCTTACCTTGTAACTTTGTATTATCGGCTAATGCATCACCTGTAATTATTACTTCCTGACCAATTTTAATATCCTTAGAGCTATATTCATCAACTCCAGCAACAATTTCTAAGTTTTGATGATCGATGATGGTAAAGGCTGACTGGCCGCTCATGGTATACCCGCCTTCTGTTACAAAAACTTCTGTAACCACACCAGTAATAGGAGCCTTTTCAAGGCTCTTTATCTTGTTCAGCTTTGCTTGAATTTCAGAAATTTGTTTGCTCATTAATTCTATATTCTTAATTTGAGATTGAAGATCAAGGTCATGACTTCCTAAACTTGAGTTATATGTTTTCTCTGCTGACTCTAAGTTTATTCGAGCATTATCTAAAGCCGCTTTTGAATCCTTTTCAGCCTGCTCATATTGTTTAAGTTGTGTTTGCGAAATAACACCACTTTCAAATAAATTTAATTGCTTGTTATATTCATCTAAAGCAGTTTGATGATTCTCTTGTGATCTGTCAAATGCATTTCTTGCAGAAGTCAGATTAGTTTCAAGTGAAAGAAGACTTTGACCCGATTCGAGTTTCTTTAGTGTAATGGACTGTATTTCCCTCTGTATTTTAAGTTTATCCAACTCATCTGTTAGGGTGGAAATATCAAGTTCCACCAAACGGTCNCCTTCTTGTACATAATCATTTCTATCAACTAATACATTTAGTACTCTTAGTGGGGTATCAAAAAATACTTGTGCTTTATTTTTCTCCTGAACCTTNCCAGGCGCTGTTACATAGGAGGATATGCTTCCTTTTTCAATTGTAGTAGCTTTCACTGCAACAGCATTTCTCGAAGCTATGGTTGACGCTGCTGAAGACGTTAAGTCATTATCTTTAACTAAGTTTAAAACAACCATTCCTGCAATAACTACAACTACAATAATCCCAATGACCCATTTTTTCATAAAAATATTACTCCTTTATCTTTAACACAATGCTTATTGCTATAGCAAAATATATCATAAATTTAATTATAGTTTTACTATCATCAGAATAATTTCTAATTAGATAAATATTGTTATAAAAATTCTTTAATCTATACTAAAAACCACTGTATATTCCTGTTGTTTGTGCCGTAAAGTTAGCAAGTACGGCAGTTATTAATGTAACTACAACAAACAGAACAACTGAAATTATATACGCCTTCTTTTTATTAGCTCCCCCCGTATAAACAAACCCAATTCCATACAGGACATATGTCCAAATGTTAAACACATCAATACTTGATGCTATTGAATAGATAAAAACACCTACAACTTCTTGATTCAATAAAGATGCCAGACTTGTAACTTGCGCCGCTGTCATATCCCCATTTGTAAAATATATAAAAAACGCATGTAGCAGCTGGCCTAATACAGTAATAAGTGAGATGTAAGCTACCATTGAAAAGTATTTTTTCAATCCTTTCTCACGGCCAGCAAGGGCATACACTAAGTATAAGATCAATGTTGTTATCAGCCATGTCGCTATTATCACAAATGGAGTGGATACAACAGTTCCAATTGCTGAGGCGTTTGCAATAGTTTCCAGTTGTTCCAAAGAGTACTCCAAACCCATTGCTTTGTACGTAAAGTGAAGTGTATCCATGATTGTGCCTTTTAGTTTTTCAAAGTTAATTAAGGGTATTAAAACCGAAATAATACCTANTAATATCACAGGAAAAGCAATATTAGGCTTATTNGCTATGTAAGTAAATAGTTTTTTNGGGCTGGTAAATAANGCNCCTATTTGCTTAAATATATTCATTTTTTGGGGCTTATTAAGCTCGTCAATTTGCACTGTTTCATTCATATTATTCACATTCATAACCTCCCTACCAAATTTTTGTTGACCTTCATATACTCAATTTTTCTTGCACGATTGATGCTAAAACATCTTGAGCATTCACTGGGTTTTTAACTGGTCTATCATCTACAATAAGACCATCACGGAATGTTACAATTCGCTTCGTATGTTCTGCTATTTCCAGCTCATGTGTAACTAAAACAATTGTCACACCTTCATCATTTAGGCTTTGAAAAATACTCATAATCTCTTCTCCTGACTTAGTATCAAGGTTACCTGTTGGTTCGTCAGCAAGAAGGATACTTGGTTTATTAACCAAAGCCCGTGCTATTGCAACTCTCTGTCTTTGTCCGCCAGAAAGTTCATTTGGCTTATGTTCCATTCTATCTAGTAGATCTACTTTTGAAAGAGCTTCAAGTGCATTCTCACGTCTTTTTTTAGCAGATACACCTGCATAAATCATTGGTAGTTCAACATTTTTTAAAGCNGTCATTCTAGGTAATAAGTTAAATGTTTGAAAGACAAATCCAATTTGACTGTTTCTTATTTTAGCAAGTTCATAATCTGCTAACCCCGATATGTCAATATCATTTAAGCTATAAACACCAGAGGTCATTCTATCCAGACAACCTATAATGTTCATCAGTGTAGATTTCCCTGAACCTGAAGGCCCCATCACGGATACGAATTCCCCTTCATCAACACGAAAATCAATTCCCCTGAGTGCTTCTACAGAAATAGTACCAGTTTTATAAATTTTCCAAATGTCTTTCATATATATCATAGAACAAACCACCTATACTTACACTAATATTATTATTTTTCTTACCAATTATAATAGGAGTTGTATTATACTCACTAAATTTTTCTGAGGTATTTGTGTGCATCTTGAAGTCTTTATAATTACTCTAAAAGTAATATCTACCANATATGCCCACAAGATTAATATTTATTACTAATCTAAATTTATATTAACTTAAATATATCTCTTAATTTTAAAAAACGGTATTCATTATATTTTAATTATGTGATATTAATTTCACAAACACACTATTACATAGTACGTAAGCATATTATATGAAGTCTGAAATTTTTCTATATTTTACTTGTTTTATTAGTACCAAACAATTGCAATTAGTGTTTTCTAAATTTCTACATCAATTATATCAAACAGAATACTTCATGAAAACTAAAGTGCTTTTCTTTCAGTTCTTAATCTCCTATTAAAAAAACTAAAATATAATTGAAGTTAAAAATGATGTCTTATGAATCTTGAATATTTAAAAAAGTCTTATGGCATATAACCATAAGACTTTTATATAAATCCGGCAATGTCCTACTTTCCCAGGGCGTCTCCACCCAAGTATCATCGGCACTGGAGAGCTTAACTTCTGTGTTCGG
>JGI24707J26582_10000388_pt1 | contig 33803 bp, 46 predicted proteins | sample BioPla1DNA1_FD_26582 | JGI IMG/M metagenome (IMG submission 26582)
TATTGTTCGTCGACGCAAAAAATAATCGATGGTTGCAGAAAATCTTTTACATTTGGGCTGCGTATAATGAAACAGCACAAATGTAAGATTTTGTTGCAATAATAAAATATATTTAGATCATAAATACATGTAAGTGGAAGGAGGATTTCCATGGCAAGATCACTAAAAAAAGGACCTTTTGCTGATCGAAGTTTATTGAAAAAAATTCGTCAAATGAATGAAGCGGGAGAAAAGAAAGTTATCAAATCTTGGTCTCGTCGTTCAACAATTTTCCCTGAAATGGTGGGACATACGATAGCTGTTCATGACGGAAGAAAGCATGTTCCTGTATATATTACGGAAGATATGGTAGGACATAAATTAGGAGAATTTGTGTTAACGAGAACGTACCGTGGACATGGTAAGGCTACAGAAAGAACAACTACCATAAAATAGTTTGTGAAAGGAGGTTTATGTCATGGCGAAAGGACATAGAAGCCAGATTAAACGAGAAAGAAATCAACAAAAAGATAATAGACCTAAAGCAAGTGTATCTTATGCAAGAATATCTGCAACAAAAGCAAAAATTGTATTAGATACGATTAAAGGAAAAAATGCTAATGAAGCTATGGCTATTTTAGCTTATACTCCAAGAAATGGAGCTAAAATTATAGAAAAAGTATTAAAATCAGCAATTGCGAATGCGGAAAATAATTTGGGAATGAATCCAAATACATTATATATTCAAGAGGCTTATGCAAATCAAGGACCTACATTAAAACGAATTCGTCCTCGAGCACAAGGAAGAGCATTTAGAATTAACAAGCCTACAAGTCATATTTCGATTATATTAAATGAGAGATAAGGAGGTTAGGTATGGGACAAAAAGTAAATCCTCACGGTCTAAGAATGGGAGTTATTAAAGAGTGGGATGCAAGATGGTATGCAGAAAAAGATTTTGCAGATTTATTAGTAGAAGATAATAAATTAAGAACCTATATCAAAGATAAATTATATACAGCTGGTGTTTCTCGAATTGAAATTGAAAGAGCAGCTGAAAGAATTAAAATTCATATTCATACAGCAAAACCTGGTATTGTGATTGGACGAGGCGGATCTAATATTGAAGCCTTGCGAAAAGAAGTACAAAAAATGACAGACAATAAAGTGATGATTAATATTGTCGAAGTGAAAAAACCAGAATTAAACGCTCAACTAGTAGCTGAAAATATAGCTTTACAATTAGAAAATCGTGTATCTTTCCGTAGAGCCATGAAACAAGCGATGGGAAGAACAATGAAGATGGGCGCACAAGGAATCAAGGTTTCTTGTTCAGGACGTTTAGGTGGAGCCGAAATGGCACGTACTGAACATTATAATGAAGGAACAATTCCACTTCAAACTTTACGAGCAGATATTGATTATGGGCTTGCAGAAGCCAATACTACCTATGGAAAAATAGGAGTAAAAGTATGGATATATAAAGGTGAAATACTTCCTACGAAAGTAAAAAAGGAAGGGAGCGATAAATAATGTTAATGCCAAAAAGAGTAAAACGACGTAAGCAATTTCGTGGTCGTATGAAAGGTCAAGCTNACTAGAGGAAATCGCATTACTTATGGTGAGTACGGACTTGTAGCTACAGAACCAAGTTGGATTACTTCCAATCAAATTGAGGCAGCCCGTGTTGCTATGACTCGATTTATTAAAAGAGGGGGAAGAGTTTGGATTAAAATTTTCCCTGATAAGCCTGTTACTCAAAAACCAGCAGAAGTGCGAATGGGATCCGGAAAAGGTGCACCAGAATATTGGGTTGCAGTTGTAAAACCAGGACGAGTGATGTTTGAAATAGCGGGGGTAGATGAAGATACAGCAAAAGAAGCACTTCGACTTGCTGCACATAAACTTCCTATTAAATGCAAATTCGTATCACGAGCAGAACAAGAAATAGGCGGTGATAGTAATGAAGGTTAATAAATATTTGGAAGAATTAAGAGAGAAGACAGCAGATGAATTACAAGCAGATTTAGTTTCTGCTAAAAAAGAACTTTTCAATTTACGATTTCAAAATGCAACAAATCAATTAGATAATACAGCAAGAATTAAAGAAGTACGAAAAAATATTGCTCGTATTCAAACAATCATTACGGAAAATAAGTTGGCTGTAAAATAGAAAATCGGAAAGGAGGCTGTCTGTATGTCAGAACGTAACTTAAGAAAGTCTAGGGTTGGAAAAGTAATTAGCGATAAAATGGATAAAACCATTGTAGTAGCTATTGAAAATACAGTAAAACATCCTTTATATGGGAAGATTATAAAAAGAACCTATAAATTAAAAGCTCATGATGAAAATAATGAATGTGGAATTGGAGATCGCGTTCGTGTAATGGAAACACGTCCATTGTCCAAAACGAAACGTTGGAGATTGGTTTCCATCATTGAAAAAGCGAAATAACTCTTGCTAGATCGAAAGGAGGTATACTCATGCTTCAACAAGAAAGTACGATGAAAGTAGCAGATAATACAGGCGCTAGAGAATTATTATGCATTCGTGTTTTAGGTGGAACAAAAAGACGATATGCAAATGTAGGCGATGTAATAGTTGCTTCTGTTAAAAATGCAACACCAGGCGGTGTTGTCAAAAAAGGTGAAATAGTTAGAGCGGTGATTGTTCGAACTAAAAAAGGAGTTCGAAGACCTGATGGTTCATATATAAAATTTGATGAAAATGCGGCAGTTATTATTCGAGAAGATAAAAACCCTCGTGGAACTCGTATTTTTGGGCCCGTAGCTAGAGAGTTAAGAGAAAAACAATATACAAAGATTTTATCCTTGGCTCCAGAAGTGTTATAAGGAGGTGCAGACCGTGGCAAAAATCAAAATAAGAAAAGGCGATATTGTTCGTGTGATCGCTGGAAAAGATAAAGGCAAAGAAGGTAAGGTTCTTGTTGTAGATCGAAAACATAATCGTGTGGTTGTGGAAGGAGTTAATATGATTAAAAAACACTCCAAACCATCACCTATGCAACAAGGCGGCATCGTTCAAAAAGAAGGATCCATTCATGTATCTAACGTAATGTATGTACACAACGGTAAACCTACCCGCTTAGGAATCAAAGTTGTAATGGAAGAAGAAGATGGACGATCAAAAGCTGTTCGTTATCGTATTGCCAAATCAACAGGAGAGGTTATTGATTAATTCTGAAAGGAGGTAGCTTGCATTGAATAGACTACGTGAATTATATGAAAATGAAATTATAGATGCAATGATGCAAAAATTTCAATACAAAAATAAATTAGAAGTACCTAAAATAGAAAAAATTATTATAAATATGGGCGTTGGAGAAGCAAAGGAAAACGTAAAAGTTTTGGATTCTGCTATGGAAGATTTACAACAAATTGCAGGACAAAAACCTGTTGTTACTAAAGCTAAAAAATCCATCGCTAACTTTAAAATTCGTGAAGGTATGCCTATTGGTTGTAAAGTAACTTTACGAGGATCTAGAATGTATGATTTTGCTGATCGCCTAATCAATTTGGCATTACCCCGTGTTCGTGACTTTCGTGGTGTAAATCCTAATGCTTTTGACGGACGAGGCAATTATTCATTAGGAGTAAAAGAACAATTGATTTTCCCTGAAATTGAATATGATAAAATTGATAAAGTACGAGGAATGGATATTGTTTTTGTAACGACAGCGAAAACTGATGAAGAAGCAAGAGAGTTATTACGATTATTTGGTATGCCATTTAGAAAGTAAAAGGAGGGATATGATGGCTAAAAAATCATTGCGCATCAAACAACAAAGAGAACCAAAATACTCCACAAGAGCTTATAATCGTTGTCGTATTTGTGGCAGACCTCATGGATATTTAAGAAAATATGGAGTATGCCGAATTTGTTTTAGAGAATTAGCCTATAAAGGTCAAATTCCAGGTGTCAAAAAAGCCAGCTGGTAATAAGGGAAGGAGGTACTTTACCATGACAATGAGTGATCCAATTGCAGATATGCTGACAAGAGTTCGTAATGCCAATACAGCAAAACATGANACAGTAGATGTGCCAGCCTCTAATATGAAGCAGGCCATTGCAGATATATTAACCCAAGAAGGGTATATCAAAGGATACAAGATTATTGAAGATGGACATAGAAAAACTCTTCGATTAACATTAAAATATGGAAAAACAAAAAATGAAAAAAATATTACTGGTTTGAGAAGAATTTCCAAACCTGGACTACGAGTATTTGCAGGAAAAGATGAATTACCTAAAGTATTAGGTGGTTTAGGAACTGCTATTATCTCCACAAGTCAAGGAGTTATTACAGATAAAGAAGCCAGAAAACGAAATATTGGTGGCGAAGTTATTGCGTTCATCTGGTAAAAAGCTATAAGGAGGTGCAAGTATGTCACGTATTGGAAAACAACCCATAGAGATTCCGACCGGTGTAGAAGTAAAGATCGGAGAAGAAAACGTGATTACAGTTAAAGGACCTAAAGGTACAATCGAAAAACAAATGCCTGCGGGTATAGATATTGCATTAGAAGAAAATACAATTATTGTTACAAGGCCTAATGATCTTAAAAAATCAAGATCATTACATGGATTAACAAGAACATTGGTTGCTAATATGGTAGAAGGTGTAACTAAAGGATACACTAAAAAATTAGAANTCAATGGTGTTGGATATAGAGCACAAAAACAAGGAAAAAAATTGGTTCTATCATTAGGATATTCCCATCCAGTTGAAATGGAAGATCCGGATGGTATTGAAACATCTGTAGAAGGAAATGTAATTACAATATCTGGAATTGACAAAGAACAAGTAGGTCATGTTGCAGCAGACATTCGTTTCAAACGACCACCGGAACCTTATAAAGGAAAAGGAATCAAATACATTGATGAAGTGATTCAACGTAAAGAAGGAAAAACTGGTAAGTAATAAAAAAGGGGTGAGAACCATATGATAAAGAAACAATCTAGAAATTCCATTCGAATTAAAAAGCATAAAAGAATGCGTCATTATATTACTGGAACATCAGAAAAACCCAGATTATGTGTGTTTAAAAGTGATAAACATATGTATGCACAAGTCATTGATGATATTCAAGGACATACACTAGTAGCTGCATCTACTTTAGAAAAGGATATTCAATCTAAAGTAAAAAATACATCGAACAAAGAAGCAGCTGCTTTAGTAGGAGAAATTCTAGGACAACGTGCTAAAGAAAAAGGTATTCACCAAGTTGTTTTTGACCGTGGTGGTTTTGTATATCATGGTAAAATCAAAGCTTTAGCAGATGCAGCTAGAGAAGCTGGTTTAGACTTTTAAAAGAAGGAGGGAAATGAATGCGAAACAATAAATTTGACCCAAATCAGGTAGAATTAAAAGATCGTGTTGTAGCAATTAAAAGGGTTACAAAAGTAGTAAAAGGTGGACGAAACTTTCGTTTTACTGCTTTAGTAGTAGTAGGAGATGAAAACGGTCACGTTGGAGCAGGCCTTGGAAAAGCAACAGAAATTCCTGATGCTATTCGAAAAGGAAAGGAAAATGCAATTAAACAAATGATCGAAGTACCCAGAGATGAAAATGATAGTATCCCTCACGATTGGCTAGGTCAATTCGGAAGTGCTCAAGTATTATTAAAAACAGCACCTGAAGGAACAGGAGTTATCGCTGGTGGACCTGCTCGTGCGGTATTAGAATTAGCAGGAATTCGTAATGTTCGTACAAAATCCTTAGGCTCCAATAACAAAAACAACGTTGTTTCTGCAACGATTGAAGGACTACGAAATTTAAAAACCCCAGAACAAGTTGCAAAACAACGAGGAAAAACGGTAGACGAGCTACTAGGATAAGGAGGGAAAGTCGATGGCTGGTAAACTAAAAATTACTTTGGTAAAATCGACGATCGGTGCAAAACCCAAACAACGATTAACAATCAAAGCATTAGGACTACGTAAATTACATCAAACGGTAGAACAACAAGATAATGCAGCAATACGCGGAATGATTGATCGTGTCAACCATTTGGTTAAAGTAGAAGAAGCATAAGCAAGGAGGTGTCGGCATGAATTTAAGCAATTTAAAACCAGCAGAAGGTTCTAAAGTAAAACGCTTCCGAAAAGGAAGAGGTCATGGATCAGGTAATGGTAAGACTGCTGGCCGAGGACATAAGGGACAAAATTCCCGTTCTGGTGGTGGCGTACGACCCGGTTTTGAAGGAGGTCAAATGCCTCTATACCGTAGAATTCCTAAACGAGGATTCACAAATCGAAATACAAAAGAAATTATTGCAATTAATGTAGATCGTTTAAATATATTTGATAACGGATCCATTGTTACTATTGATGAATTAAAAAAGGCTAGAATCATTAACAACCCCAAAGATGGAGTAAAAATTTTAGGTAATGGGGAACTGACTAAAAAATTAACCGTAAAAGTAAACAGCTTTAGCAAAACAGCAGTAGAAAAAATTGAAGCCGCTGGCGGAAAAGCTGAGGTGATTTAAGGTGTTTGGAACCCTTAAAAATGCGTTTAAAATACCCGATCTTAGAAGAAAAATAGGATATACATTATTAATGTTTCTTATAATCCGACTGGGTGCACATATTCCTGTACCCGGTGTGGATTCTTCTGTTATAAAACAATTTTTAGAAGAACAAGGTGGAATGTTTGGACTATTTGATGCTATATCAGGTGGCGCTTTTGAAAATATGACAATTTTTGCTATGGGGATTAGTCCTTATATTACAGCCTCTATCGTAATAAGTCTTTTGACTGTTGCAATTCCAGCATTAGAAGAATTGCAAAAAGAAGGCGAAGAAGGCCGAAAGAAAATTGCTAAGTATACTCGTTATGGCACTATTGTACTTGCTGCCATTCAAGGGTTCGGAACTATTTTTGGATTTCGAAATGCTGGACTCTTTATTAAACCAGGACTATGGTCTTATATTGTAGCACTTGTATCCTTAACAGCAGGTAGTGCTTTTATGATGTGGATTGGAGAACAAATCACAGAAAAAGGAATAGGAAATGGTATTTCCTTAATTATTTTTATTAATATCCTTTCTAGAGCACCCCAAGGAGTACGTGTACTATTACAATATGAAGCTCCAGTAGCGACAGCTATCTTGATTGTATTATTTATAATAATGATTGCTTTTGTTGTACTTATTCAAGAGGGAGAAAGAAGAATTGCAGTACAATATGCAAAACGGACATCAGGACGAAAAGTATATGGAGGACAATCAACACATATTCCATTAAAAGTAAATATGTCTGGTGTTATGCCTATCATTTTTGCCTCCTCTTTACTTCAGTTTCCTATGATGATTACACGATTTTTTATAGCCAATCCAACCGGTTGGTGGGGAATCGTTTTAAAATGGTTAAATATTAACCATTGGTTTGGTGCTTTATTATATCTACTACTTATTATTTTCTTTAGTTATTTTTATACATCTATTACTTTCAATCCATTAGAAGTAGCGGATAACATGAAAAAAAGTGGTGGATTTATTCCTGGTATTCGACCTGGAAAGCCTACAGTACAATATTTAACAAAAAGTTTAAATTATATTACATTAGCAGGAGCTATTTTCCTTGCTATCATTGCATTAGCGCCTGTACTTTTTACCGTTATCTTCAAAATGAATATTTCTTTTGGAGGAACATCACTCTTGATTGTTGTAGGAGTAGCATTAGAAACGGTAAAACAAATGGAAGCACAAATGCTTATGAGACATTATAAAGGATTTTTAAATTCTTAATAATAATTAGCGAGGAGGAAGATCCATGGGTTATATCATGCTAGGAGCTCCAGGAGCAGGAAAAGGAACTCAGGCTATGGCATTATCGAAAGAATTTCATATACCCCATATTTCTACAGGGGATATTTTTCGAATGCATATTCAACAACAAACAGATTTAGGGAAAAAAGCGAAAGAATATATGGATCAAGGACTATTAGTACCTGATGAATTAGTGGTAGACTTGATCAAAGATCGNTTAGCACAAGAAGATTGTAAAGAAGGATTTATCTTAGATGGTTTTCCAAGAACCATTGTACAAGCAGAAGCTTTAGACGAAGTGTTACAGGAACTGAATATACCCTTAAAAACAGTAATTAANGTTGANGTTCCTGATGAAAAGATTATTACTCGTATGGCAGGTAGACGAGTTTGTAATCATTGTGGAGGCACTTATCATATGAAGTATAATCCACCTAAAAAAGAAGGAATTTGTGATCAATGTCAATCATCTTTAATTCAACGGAAGGATGATCAAGAAGAAACCGTTCAAAAACGACTTCAAGTATATCATGATCAAACAAAACCTTTAATTCAATATTATAAAGATAAAAAAATTCTATTGACCGTAGATGGAACAAAATCTGTAGAAACAGTTACTAAAAATATGATTGAAGCATTAGGAGAGAGTGCTTAATGGCAATTACGATAAAAACCCAGGAACAAATTGAAAAGATGCGTATCGCTGGGAAAATAGTGGCAGAGACACATGCATTATTAAAGGGAGCGATACGACCGGGAATCACGACTCAAGAATTGGATAAGATGGCTGAAAAGTATATTCTAAGTAAAGGAGCTACTCCTTCTTTTAAAGGATACTATGGTTATCCAGCTTCCATCTGTACATCTATTAATGAAGAAGTTGTTCATGGTATTCCAGGTAATCGTGTATTGCAGGAAGGTGACATCATCAGTATTGATATAGGAGCTTGTATTAATGGGTATCATGGTGATGCAGCTAGGACTCATGGAGTTGGTCAAATAGCAGAAGAAGCACAGCGGCTTATAGATGTGACCAGAGAAAGCTTTTATGAAGGTATGAGATGGGCGAAAAAAGGCAATCATTTGTATGAGATCTCATCGGCCATCCAAAACTATGCAGAACAACATGGATTTTCAATTGTACGAGATTTTGTTGGTCACGGTATTGGACAAAAAATGCACGAAGATCCTCAAATTCCTAATTACAAGCCAAAGGGACGAGGCCCACGACTGGAGACAGGAATGGTTTTAGCGATAGAACCTATGGTGAATATGGGAACCTATGAAGTGCGGATATTAGGTAATGATTGGACAGTAGTAACAAGAGATGGACAATGGTCTTCTCATTATGAAAATACCCTAGTCATTACTGATGAAGGATATGAACTTCTTACCATACTTCCTAGTGAACAATTGAGGTGATACCATGCATTCATGTAAAATAGGGCAAGTGGTTTATTCCAAAAGAGGAAGAGATCAAGGAAAATTTTTTGTAGTAGTAGAAATAAAAGAGGAATATGTTTATCTTGCAGATGGGAAATTGCGTAAAATAGAACAACCCAAAAAAAAGAACAAACGACATATTCAAGTTACAAACCATATTATTAGTAATCTCCAAGAAAAAATTCTAAAAAATATAAAAGTATCGAATGCAGATATAAGAAAAAGTTTAAAAAATTTTGAATTGATAGTAGAAAACCAAGAGTTAAATTAAGGAGGAGGTTTGAGTCTTGTCAAAAAAGGATGTAATTGAAGTAGAAGGTACTGTAGTGGAGAAATTACCCAATGCGATGTTTCATGTTGAATTAGAAAATGGGCATACCATATTAGGCCATATTAGTGGGAAATTACGAATGAATTATATTCGTATATTACCTGGAGACAAAGTAACAGTTGAACTTTCTCCTTATGATTTAACTAAAGGACGAATTGTTTGGAGATCTAAATAAGCCTAAAAGGTCTTTTGGTACGTAAAGGAAAGGAGCTGCTGAAATGAAAGTTAGAGCATCAGTGAAACCGATCTGTGAAAAATGTAAAATTATTCGAAGAAAAGGTCGTGTTCGAGTTATTTGCCAAAATCCTAAGCATAAGCAAAAACAAGGATAATGTGAAAAAAGATTGAATAATTCTTTGAATTGTTATATAATAATTATTTGTGAATAACTTAAACAAGTAAAAAAGCGGCTGCAAACAGATTAAATAAAAACAAGTTATATGTAAAGAAGAAATTGCAGGAGGTGTAAGATATTCATGGCACGTATTGCAGGTGTTGACTTACCAAGAGAAAAACGGATAGAAATAGGTCTTACCTATATTTATGGAATTGGACGTTCAAGTTCAAACCGAATTTTAAAAGAAGCAGGCGTAAATCCTGATACGAGAGTTCGAGATTTAACGGATGAAGAAGTAACTTCTATACGTTCTATTATTGAAAAAACTCAAGTAGTAGAAGGAGATTTACGAAGAGATACTGCTCTTAATATTAAAAGATTAATGGAAATTGGATGTTATAGAGGCATTCGTCATAGAAGAGGGCTACCAGTAAGAGGACAACAAACGAAAACCAATGCTCGAACAAGAAAAGGCCCTAAACGAACAATTGCAAATAAGAAAACTAATGCATAAAGGAGGTAAGAGGTAATGGCAAAAAAAGTGACCAGAAAAACGACAAGAAGACGTCGTGATAGAAAACATGTTGAACGTGGTCAGGCACATATCCAATCCACATTTAATAATACAATTGTTACTTTAACAGATGCAGCTGGTAATGCTTTATCATGGGCTAGTGCAGGTCAATTAGGATTTAGAGGTTCTCGAAAATCCACCCCTTATGCAGCACAAATGGCAGCAGATACAGCAGCAAAAGCAGCGATGGATTATGGACTAAAATCTGTTGAAGTATTAGTTAAAGGACCTGGTTCTGGTAGAGAAGCAGCTATCCGTGCATTGCAAGCAGCTGGTTTAGATGTAACTATGATTAAAGATGTTACACCTGTACCCCATAACGGATGTCGTCCACCAAAACGTAGAAGAGTATAATGGATTAATTTAGGAGGTGTAAAAGAAGATGGCTCGATATATGGGACCTGTTTGTCGACTTTGTCGTCGAGAAGGACAAAAACTTTTCTTAAAAGGAGAACGTTGTTATACTGGCAAATGTTCAGTAGATCGTAGACCTTATGCTCCTGGACAACATGGGCAAGGAAGAAGAAAACTTTCTGAATATGGTTTACAACTTCGTGAAAAACAAAAAGCAAAACGAATTTATGGTGTGTTAGAAACACAATTTAGAAACTATTTTGCAGAAGCTGATCGTCGTACTGGTATTACAGGGGAAAACTTACTTGTATTACTAGAAATGAGATTAGATAACGTGGTATACCGTATGGGATTAGGACGTTCTAGAACGGAAGCTAGACAAGTGGTACGTCATAATCACGTAACTGTTAATGGTAAAAAAGTTAATATTCCATCTTATCAAGTAAAACCAGGAGATGTTATTGCAATTAAAGACAATTCTAAGACAAAAGATGGTATGAAAAACATTGTAGAAACAACAGCTTCACGTATTATTCCTGAATGGTTAGATGTAAATTTAGATGACATGGAAGGAAAAATCGTGTCTGTTCCAACAAGAGAACAAATTGATATTCCTGTACAAGAAACATTAATTGTTGAGTTGTACTCTAAATAATAGAAGGACCTGTAATTTGACTACAATTGTACTACCCTCAACAGATGATGAAATAATTAAAGGAGGGTTTATTGAGTGTTTGAATTTGAAAAGCCTCGTATTGAGATTACAGAGCAAAGTGAAGATAATACCTACGGATGTTTTGTGGTTCAACCTCTAGAAAGAGGGTATGGAACTACTCTTGGCAACTCTTTAAGAAGAATCTTACTTTCTTCTTTACCAGGATTTGCTATTAGTAGTATTAAAATTGAAGGTGTTCTTCATGAATTTAGTGCAATTCCCGGTGTGAAAGAAGATGTTACCGAGATTATTCTAAACTTAAAAAATGTAGCTATTCGTAATAATAGTGAAAATTTAGAGCCTAAAGTTGCATATATTGAATCAGAAGGAGAAGGAGTTATTACAGCAGGTGACATCAAAGTAGATGCAGACCTAGAAATTATAAATCCTGATCTTCATATTGCAACAGTTAGTGGAGGAGCAGATAGTAAGTTATTTATGGAGCTTACTATTACTCAAGGCAGAGGGTACGTAGGTGCTGATAAAAATAAACAGCCAGATCAGCCCATTGGTGTAATACCTATAGACGCAATCTATACACCTGTACAACGTGTAAATTTTGCTGTTGAGAATACTCGGGTAGGACAGATCACAGATTATGATAAATTAACGTTGGAAATTTGGACAAATGGAACCTTATCTCCTGATGAAGCAGTGAGTTTAGGTGCAAAAGTCCTAAATGAACATTTGAATCTTTTTATTGATCTATCAGATGACGCAAAGAATGCAGAAATTATGGTAGAAAAAGAAGAAAACAAAAAAGAAAAAGTTTTAGAAATGAGTATTGAAGAATTAGATTTATCAGTACGTTCATATAACTGTTTAAAACGTGCAGGAATTAATAACGTTGAAGATTTAATTAATCGCACGGAAGAAGAAATGATGAAGGTCCGAAATCTAGGGAAAAAATCCTTAGGAGAAGTATTAGGCAAATTAGCAGAACTTGGACTTACACTAAAACCAAGCGATGAATAAGATCCAAAGACGCAGTTAGAAAAGGAGGTTTAGTGATGGCTGGATACAGAAAACTTGGCAGGGAATCTTCCCAGCGTCAAGCACTGCTACGCAATCAAGTAACTAATTTATTATATCATGGCAAAATCAAAACAACGGAAGCTAAAGCAAAAGAAATCCGAAAAATAGCGGAATCTCTTATTGCTATGGCAGTGAAAGAAAGAGATAATTACACAGAAGTCACTGTTATGACTCGTGTACCCCAAAAAGATGCTAAGGGCAATCGAATTAAAGAAGAGGTAAATGGAAAGAAAGTAACAGTATACGATGAAGTAGAAAAAACAATTAAAAAAGATCAACCTTCCCGTCTTCATGCTAGAAGAAAAATGTTACGGGTATTGTATCCTGTTACAGAAACACCTAAGGCTGGAACCAAACAAAAAAGAGCCAACACCAAAAAAGTAAATATGGTTGACAAACTATTTGATGAAATTGCACCTAAATATGCAGATCGCAATGGAGGTTATACTCGTATTGTGAAAATTGGTCCCCGTAAAGGTGACGGAGCAGAAGAAGTAATTATCGAATTAGTATAATGCATGAACGAACGGGATTTTGGCATAAAAGCTAGATCCCGTTTTTTGCATATATAAAAATAGTTGCATGTTAAAAATAAATCATGTATAATATGGCATATTGAATAGGGAAGTGGGTGTAGGGATGAAGCAAATGGTTGTTGCACAAGGGTTAACATATGAATATCACATCCGAGATGAACAAGGTAAAGTAGAACAAACAGAGCAAGCCTTGAAATCTATTAATTTGTCTATAGAAAAAGGACAATTTGTAGCTATTTTAGGTCACAATGGTTCAGGGAAATCTACTTTAGCAAAACATATGAATGCCCTTTTATTTCCTACTGGAGGCACTCTTTGGATAAAGGGAATGGATACCCAAGATGAGGACAAACTATGGGATATTCGTCAGAGTGCAGGTATGGTATTTCAAAATCCAGACAATCAAATTATTGCTACGATTGTAGAAGAAGATGTAGCATTTGGACCAGAAAATTTAGGTATTTCTTCACCAGAAATTAGAAAAAGAGTTGATGACTCCCTAAGAGCAGTACAGATGACAGAATATCAAGGTCATGCACCCCATTTGCTTTCAGGAGGACAAAAACAGCGAGTAGCTATTGCTGGTGTATTGGCTATGAAACCAGAATGTATTATTTTAGATGAACCAACAGCTATGCTAGATCCTTCTGGACGTAAAGAAGTATTAGATACTGTTTATCAGTTGAATCAAAAAGAAAAAATAACAACTATTTTAATCACTCATTATATGGAAGAAGTCATTCGCGCTCATCGAGTAATCGTAATGGAGCAAGGTGAAATCGTTATGGATGGCACTCCTAAGGAGATTTTTAAACAAGTAGAAGTTTTAAAACAATTGGGCTTAGATGTACCTCAAGTTACCGAATTGGCTTATATGTTACGAAAAGAAGGAATACCAATTTCAGATGAAATTTTAACAATAGAAGAAATGGTGGAAAGCCTATGTCAGCTAAAACAAAAATAATTGAATTAAACAAAGTATCTCATTTATATAGTGCGGGTACTCCTTTTGAAAAAGAGGCTCTTAAAGACATTAATTTATCTATTTATCAAGGTGAATTTGTTGGTATAATTGGGCATACAGGTTCAGGTAAGTCTACATTAATGCAGCATTTTAATGGCTTATTAAAGCCTACATCAGGTACTGTTTTATTTAAAGGAAAAGATATTCATCACGAAGAAGTCAATAAAAAAACGATTCGTCAAAAAATAGGATTAGTATTTCAATATCCAGAACATCAATTATTTGAAATGACTATTTTTGAAGATGTGGCGTTTGGACCTAAAAATATGGGACTATCTGAAGAGGAAATCAAACAACGAGTAGAAGAATCATTAAAAATTGTAGGTATTGGGCCAGAACTTTATGAAAAATCTCCTTTTGAACTTTCAGGAGGACAAAAACGTAGAGTAGCTATTGCAGGTGTTGTAGCGATGCAACCAGAGGTATTAATTTTAGATGAACCTACAGCTGGTCTTGATCCTCGTGGACGAGATGAAATTTTAGCTGAAATTCAAAATTTACATGAAACATTAGGCATTACTATTATTTTAGTTTCTCATAGTATGGAAGATATTGCTCGTTTTGTAGATCGATTAATTGTTATGCATAGAGGAGACGTAGCCTTTGATGGGACACCCAAAGAGGTATTTCTTCATGTAAAAGAATTAGAACAAATAGGATTAGCTGTTCCACAAATTACCTACCTTATGCATCAATTAAAAGCAAGAGGTTTTAATGTACCGTTAGATGTACTTACGATCGAAGAAGCAGTACAAGTCATTCGTTCCCAAGTGGGAATACAAAAGTAGGTGTAGATATGTTGCGAAATATAACGATTGGTCAATATTATCCAGTCGATTCTTATATACATAATTTAGATCCTAGAGTTAAAATTATGGGTACCTTTGTGTACATTATTAGTCTTTTTTTAGTTCCAAATTTTATTGGATATGGAATAGTACTTTTATTTTTATGGATGCTTATTCGAATTTCTAAAGTTCCTTTTTCCTATATAGTCAGAGGATTAAAATCTATTATTATGATTTTAATTTTTACTTTAGGGTTAAATGTATTTTTAACACCAGGAGAACATGTTTTATTTCAATGGAAGTTTATTCAAGTTACGGGAGAAGGAATCTATATTGCGTTATTTATGGGAGTCCGTTTGATATTACTAATTATGGGATCTTCCTTACTTACGTTAACAACATCTCCTATCCAATTAACAGATGGAATTGAAAATCTTCTGAGTCCTTTTAAAAAAATTGGAGTTCCTTCTCATGAAATTGCTATGATGATGACGATTGCTCTTCGATTTATTCCCATCTTATTAGAAGAAACAGATAAAATTATGAAAGCGCAAATGGCTAGAGGAGCAGATTTTGAAAGTGGAGGTTTTATTAAACGCGCTAAAAGTTTAATTCCTATCCTTATTCCATTATTTATTTCAGCTTTTCGGCGAGCAGATGAATTGGCCTTGGCTATGGAAGCTAGATGTTACCGTGGAGGAGAAAATCGGACAAGGTTAAAACAATTAGCAATGAAGAAAGAAGACTATAAGGCTATCGTTATTATAGGAAGTTTAGTCATTGCCTTAGTACTCCTTCGAATGGTGTAAAGGTGGAGTTCATAGATGCTAAAAAATATTATGTTAACTATTGCATATGATGGAACTTGTTATCATGGATGGCAACGACAAGAGAATGCTTTAAGCGTCCAACAAGTAGTAGAAGAAGCCTGTGAAAAATTATTTGGTTGTCATATAAAAATAATAGGAGCGGGAAGGACGGATGCAAAAGTACATGCTCTTGGACAAGTGGCTACATTGCAAGTAGCTACATCTATTCCTATCGAGCGTATTCCGTATGCTCTTAATACTTATTTACCAGAGGATATTGTTATTCAACAGGCAAAAGAGCAGCCGATGGAATTTCATCCGAGATATGATGCTATCAATAAGACATATCGTTATCAGATACTTAATGCTCCTTTTGCTATACCCCAATGGCGAAATTATACTACTTTTGTTTCATATCCCTTAAATGTAGATAGGATGAGTCAAGCAGGGAAATATTTTTGTGGTACTCATGATTTTGTTGGATTTTGTTCTACTGGTAGCCATGTTNTAACAACGATACGTACTATTTTTGATTTTCAGGTTACTTTCCAAGATAGAATAATCACATTGGAAGTAAAAGGCAATGGATTTCTATATAATATGGTTCGAATTATTGCCGGTACTTTAATAGAAGTTGGGAAAGGAAAAATAAATCCTTTCGATATTCCTAGTATTATTCAATCAAAAGACCGTAAAAAAGCGGGTCCTACAGCTCCACCTCAAGGACTTACATTAATAAAAATAGAGTATGGAAAAACCTTGACACACTAGGGTCATTGTACTATAATATTTTAGGTATGAGTATGTTTTTTAAAATCCATAGCCCCGGATTTTAATATAGACAGACATGACATTTATAAAAAATATGACTATGATTAGATCGTTCAGATGATAAGAAATATAGAATATGAATGAATATAAGGAGGGAATACCAATGAAAACCTACATGGCAAACGCACAAAATGTAGAAAGAAAATGGTATATTATAGATGCTACAGATATGCCTTTGGGTAGATTGGCATCAGAAGTAGCTAAAATTTTACGTGGGAAACATAAACCTACCTATACACCTCATGTGGATACAGGAGATCACGTAATTATTATCAATGCAGAAAATATAAAATTAACAGGAAAAAAATTAGATCAAAAATATTATCATTATCATACGGGATATCCAGGAGGAATTCGTTCCATTCAATATCGTGAATTAATGGAAAAAAATCCTGAAAAAGCTGTGATGATAGCGGTAAAAGGCATGCTTCCTAAAAATTCTTTAGGNAGACAAATGCTTACAAAACTTCGTGTATATCGTGGAGCAGAGCATCCTCATGAAGCACAACAACCTGAAATATTAGAACTTACATTTTAATAACGATAAAGAANGGAGGAAAACAATAAGATGGCACAATTACAATATCATGGAGTCGGAAGAAGAAAAACAAGCGTTGCGAGAGTTTATTTAGTACCTGGTACAGGTAAAATTACCATTAATGGTAGAGATATAGAAGAATATTTAGGATTAGAAACATTAAGAGTGATTGTAAAACAACCATTAGTTGCTACTGAAACAGCAAATAAATTTGATGTGAAAGTGAATGTTTATGGTGGAGGCTATACAGGTCAAGCAGGAGCAATNCGTCACGGAATTGCTAGAGCTTTATTACAAGCCGATGCAGAATTTAGACCTGTTCTTAAAAAAGCAGGCTTCTTAACTCGAGATCCTCGAATGAAAGAAAGAAAGAAATACGGTTTAAAAGCAGCACGTCGTGCACCACAATTCTCAAANAGATAATAGTAAACTACAAAATAAAACCACTAGGGAATCTTCTTNTTATTCCTTGGTGGTTTTTTATTGTATATTAGTAATAAAAGTGGTATTATAGATAAAATAAAAGATTCTTTATTTTTAAAAGAGTTTAATTTTTTATTATGCGTACAATAAGAGGGGAGAACAATAAGATGAAAAGGTATAAAAATAGTATTGTATTTATTATACTAAGTATGTTGTTGATGGGGTGTGCTGCTACTTCTAAAGAAAAGGTAGAGAAGGTAACGATACAAGTTCCCATGGGCCCTCCTACAGCACCTATTTTATATATGAAAGAAAACAATCTTTTAGGAGATGAAGTAGAAGTCATTCTCTATCAAAATATGGAAGAAGCGAATGTTAATATTGCAAAAAAGGTAGCAGATTTTTCTATTATACCGGTTAATGTAGCATCTATTCTACATAATAAAGATATGGATATTTCTTTATTTAACGTGAATACTTGGGGAATTTTATACATGGTAGCGAAAGATAATTTAGTCAACTCTTGGGAGGATTTGAAAGGAAAAGAAATTTATGTAGGAGCTCAAGGAGCGAGTCCTGATGTATTAACTCGATATTTATTACAAAATAACGGAATAGAGGAAGATGATGTAACTTTGCAATACAGTTCTTCACCAGAAATTGTACAAAAGATCATTGCAGGTCAAGGAGAGGTAGCGATATTACCTGAACCGATGTTAACCAAAGCGTTAAAAAAAGCAGAACAAATGGAAGTTGTTTTTGATTTTGCAGAAGAATGGAAAAAAATTAATGGAGACAATAGCGCATTACCTCAAACAGGTATGGTAATTCAAAATGAATTTGCAAAGCAATATCCTAAATGGGCGGTAGAATTTCAAAAGTCTTATGCAGAAGCAGTAGAAAAAGTGATGGCAGAACCAAGTATTGTATCAGAAGTAGTAGAACGTGAAATGGGTATTCCACAAGCTATTTTTGAAGAAGCGATGACTCGGATTCATTTAGAATCGATCGTAGGATCGGATGCCAAAGAGGATGTAAACTCTTATTTGGAAGCATTGATGGAAACATCTCCAAAGATGATAGGAGGTAGTATTCCCGATGAAGGATTTTACTACAAAGAGTAAAGAAAAGAGTCGGGGGAAATTCTTTTGGATTTCCCTTTTTTTATTTTTTATGATTTGGAGTATTTTATCTAGATGGATCGCTTATCGTTATCACCCTATGATTTTGCCTTCACCATTTGAAGTATTACAAGTGATGTTTACGTTTCTTTCACAAAAGATTTTTTGGCAATCCATAGGGATTACTCTATATCGTGGATTCATCGGTTTAGTTTTAGCAGTGGTTTTAGGTATTTTATTAGGTTTTTTTATGGGANAATTATCAGAAGTAGAGAACTTTTTTCGCCCTTTGATGATTACATTACAAACTACTCCAACGGTATCTTGGTTAGCATTAGCTTTGATTTGGTTTCGTCTTCCTAGTAATATGACAATTTTTATTACTTTTATTGCCATATTTCCATTAATGACAATCAATGTTTATCAAGGTATGGGAGAGTTAGATCCTTCCTTACAGGAAATGGCTACTTTATTTCAGGTTTCAAAGAAGAAACAGTTGTTTTCACTATACCTTCCACAACTTNTTCCTTTTATATGGGCTGGAGGTAAAGCAGGAATAGGGATGACTTGGAAGGCAGTAGNGATGGCAGAACTACTTAGTGGACGAGATGGTGTAGGAGGACGTATGGCCTTAGCACGTGTTAATTTATCGACAGCAGAAGTATTCGCTTGGACAGGAGTGTTAATGATATTAGGGTATGTAGGAGAGCAAATGATGCAATATATAGGAAAAAAGACTATAAGATACTGGGGAGATGAGTTATGATTGAGTTATGTCAAGTGAGTAAATCTTTTGATCAATTAAAAGTGTTGGATCATTTATCCTTTAAAATACCTAAGGGAAAGATCCTTTGTATCTTAGGACCTTCTGGTTGTGGNAAAACGACTATTTTACAGATAGTAGCAGGTTTACTTCCTATTGATGAAGGACAGATTTTAAAAAAAGAGTCTATTCAATCCAGTTATATTTTTCAAGAACCTCGTTTGTTACCTTGGAAGACAGTACGAGAAAATATTGATTTTGTTCTTCCGGCTTCTACACATTACTTAGAGGAGAAGATTTCTTTTTATTTACAAAAGACAGGTTTACAAGGATATGAGCATTATTATCCGTATCAATTAAGTGGAGGTATGAAACAAAGAGTAGCCTTAGTAAGAGCTTTTGTTTATGAACATCAGTTATTATTAATGGATGAGCCTTTTCAGGCTTTAGATATTAAAACAAGGAATATCTTATTCAATCAGACTCATTTATTATGGGAAGAAACAAAAAATACTATTGTTTTTGTGACTCATCAGATAGAAGAAGCATTGTTACTAGGAGATGAGATCTTAGTTCTTAGTGAAAAGCCAACAAAAGTGAAAGAAAAACTAGAGATTCACATTCCTAGATTACAAAGAAAGATAGATGCCCCTATTTTACAAGATATCTATAAAAAAGTAATGTATTCTTTTTAAAATATATTCAAACTATGAATGGTAGAGAAGGAGGATAAAGATGAAAATTAAAATAATGAAAATGCAAATAAAAACAATGAGAAAAATGTTAAAAAGCCAAATGAAGATGATGAAAAGGTTAATGAAGTTGATGGAAAAACAAATGAAAATAATGAAAAAATATTAACACATTCCACCATCTAATACGATTACTTGGCCTGTTAGATAACTAGAAGAAGAAGAGGCTAGATACAGGCAAAGATCAGCCACTTCTTTTGGTTGACCAAAGCGCATCAACGGGATAGATTCTACTAATTCTTCTTTTTCATCAGAAGATANCCAACGATTCATATCNGTATCAATAACTCCACAGGCAATAGCATTTACTCGAATTTGGGACGGTCCTACTTCTTTAGCTAAAGCTTTTGTAAATGCATTGATTCCACCTTTAGTAGCAGAGTAGGCCACTTCACAAGAAGCACCATGAACACCCCAAATAGAAGAAATATTAATAATCGTACCTGAGTGATGATGAATCATAGATGGTAATATACGATGACAACAACTATATACAGAAGTTAGATTGGTCTGTACCATCGCTGTCCACTGTTCATAAGTGGTATCGGTGAATAACCCTACTTGAGAAATACCAGCATTGTTGATTAATATATCCACCTTTTTATGTTGTTGTAAGATTTTTTCAAACATTTTTTCCACTTCATTATACTGGGATAAGTCGGCGATAAAAGATTGACACTTGCCACCTTCTTTTTTAATTTGTCTTTCTAAAAGGTTTAGAGATTCTACAGATTTAAATCCATGGAGAATGACTAGAGCTCCTTTTTTAGCAAATTGATAGGCAATTTCTCGGCCAATGCCACGGGAAGAACCCGTGACAATGACGATTTTATCTTTAAAGTTCATTTGAAATTTTTCCTCCTCGAAGCATAGAAATTTCTTCCTTATATAAATTTGTAGTATTGTTTAACCAAGGGGTTTCNAAGATTAGAGGTTTTCCTTGTGCTATGGGGTGATGAACAATATGATAAATGGCATCAAANCCAATATAATCTTTCCCTCTTGGATTTTCTTCCGTTGCGTTGATATTGGCATGACGATCTTTTTGCGATCCACGTGGATTTAAGGAGCCGTTAATATGAAAGACTTTTAGGCGGTCCAATCCAATAATTTTATCAAATTCGTCAAGAACTCCATCAAAATTATTAATAATATCGTATCCACTGTCATGGGTGTGACAAGTATCAAAGCAAATACCAATTTTTTCGTTTCGTTCTACTTTTTCAATAATTTGAGCCAATTCTTCAAAATTACGTCCGATTTCTGTACCTTTTCCTGCCATTGTTTCTAGACAAACAAAAAGATTCATATCTGGATGTAAAATTTGATTAAGACCATCAGCAATACGATTTATTCCATAATCCACATCTTTATCTGTGTAAGAGCCGGGATGAAGAACAATATAAGAAGATCCTAAGGCTTGAGTACGTTGAATTTCAGTCGTTAGGAAAGAAAGAGCAAGTTCATAAATATGAGGTTTATAGGAGGCTAGATTAATAATATAAGGAGCATGTATTACAATATCATCGATATTGTGTTCCACCATAAATTTTTGTCCTTCTTCAATTTTCAATTGTTCTAATGGAGTTCTTCTTGTATTTTGAGGAGCTCCTGTATAAATCATAAAGGTATTAGCACCATAAGAAACGGCTTCTTCTGCGGCACCTAATAATCCTTTTCCAATCGATACATGGGATCCTATTTTTAATGACATCAGCATACCCCTTTCCATATAATACGTATATATTATTTGAATAATTTTTAAAATATCAAAAAATAGATCATAGGTTTTCTATTTTGCTTTTTTCGTGTACAATATTCATTATATCCAAGATATTAAAGATTGCAAATGAAATTGTCATCGATTTGTTATAGGTTTGTAATCAAATTATGGTATGATAATGTAATATCTATGGGTAATAATAAGATAAGTATATAAGTTAATAGGAGTGTGGAAAATGTCTTCACGTAAATCAAAACAACCAAAACAAAGAAAAAAATCCTTAGGATTAAAATTCTTTGGAATTGTATTTTTTATTGTTTTTACTTTTTTACTTGTTGCCGGTGGAGCTACTTTAGGTTATTTATATATGATTAAGGATGATAATAATATTGTAAAAAATGAGCCAGAAGATAAAGAANATACAGAAAAAGGAAGTATGTGGGATATTTTTAAAAAAAATGAAAAACCAAAAATAAATGCGGCTGTTTTTGGGGTAGATGAAGATGGGACAAGGACCGATGTTATTTTTATAGCTAGTTTTGATACAAAAACGAAAGCAATTAATCTTCTTTCTGTACCTAGGGATACTCGAATTGAGCTTACGGAAATGCGTTGGAAGGAAATGCAAAACAAGAATAGTTATTATGTACCCCGAGTAGTAAAAATCAATGAAGTTCATGCCTATGCAGGAAAAGAAAATCGAAATAAATATTCTGTAGATGAATTAGAGCGATTATTAGGGATAGAGATTGATCATTTTGTAAAAATAGATCTCGTTGCATTTCGTAAGATTGTAGACGAAATCGGTGGTGTAACCGTAGATGTTCCACGAAATATGTATTATAATGATCCTATTCAAAATCTATATATTAATTTAAAAAAAGGAGAACAAACTTTAAATGGTGCTCAAGCAGAAGGTTTAGTCCGATATCGTAAAGGATATGCAGAAGGAGATGTCGGCAGAATTAAAACACAGCAGCTTTTTTTAAAAGCTTTTGCAAAGCAAGTGTTAAGTGAAAGAAATATTATCCGTATTACGAATATTATCCGTACGCTTTATGAATATGTACAAACGGATGTAGGCTTAGATGATATATTACAATATGCAAAATATATTAATGATATTCAAGTAGATAATATTCATATGGAAACTTTACCTGGAGAAGGAAAGTATATCAAAGGAACTTCTTATTTTCTACCCGATGAGACAAAAATGCAAGAACAAGTAGCACGATTATTTTTAGAACCATCCGAAGAAGAGGAAATAGAACAAAAAACGGTAAAAAGCAGTAAAGAATACGCCATAGAGGTTCTTAATGGTGGAAGTGTAGGGGGTCTTGCTACACGAACTCAAAAAAAACTGAAAGAAGAAGGATATACGGTTACTTCAGTGGGAAATTATGATAAAGAAAGACAAGAAGCTACAAGAATTATTGTAAAAGAGAAAGGAATAGGAGAAGACTTAAAGAAGTATTTTAAAAAAGCTCAAGTAGAAGTAAATCCACAAAGACTTCCAGAAGGCGTTGAGATTCAAATTGTATTAGGATTAGAAGAAAAATAAAGGGACTTGTTGATGTTATGGAGTGAAGAATAAGGGAGTGAATACAGGATGAGAATCAAGAGCAGATGGAAAGGTGTTATAGCATTGTTATTGGGAATTATTTTGGCAGGAGGTCTAGAGAACGTAGATCTCCTAGCAAGTTCTCAAGGGGTCTATAATATTCTTCATGAAGAAAAAGAAGTAGAAACTCTTACTAGTGGTGTTACTTATGAAAAAAAGAGACGCTTTACTCAAGATGGTTGGTTAGATATTCATGTGATTACAATGGATATGGACAATCCTAATGTTAAATTAGATGTTTTAGATTCTACCAAAGAATTTGGACTTCGGGANCCATTGAAGGATTTAGCACAAGGACGAGGTGCAGTAGCAGGAATTAATGGGGATTTTTTCAATATGTCAAAAAATCCAGCAGATCCTATTGGATTAACAATTAAAGATGGGAAAAAACAAGGCATTAGTAATTATATGAATTATAATCAAAATGTATATGCTAGTTTCTTACTTCCCGAAAATGGTTTTCCTTTGATTGATTGTGTTCGTGTTTATATGAAATTCTATAATAATGGCAATTCTTATATTGATTTACATGGAATGAATAGAGTAACTTATTTTGCAAAACCTGTATACGTAGATAGCAGTATAGGACTTAATACGGCTCAAATTGATAAAAAGTATCCTAATTTGTATAAAATTGTAGTACAGGGCGATAAAATTGTACATATTTCAGCTAAGGGTGAAGTGGTTAGTATACCGGAAGATGGATATGTTATTATTATGGATGAAAAAACAGCTCAAGAAAAATTATCTTTTTATGCGGTAGGACAATCTGCTCTTATTGATATAACCTCTTCTATTGATCTGGATCAAATGGAAACGGCGATTAGTGGTGGGGGAAAGATTCTTCATCAAGGACAAGTAGTTGCTCCAACTTCAAGTGTAGTGGGAGCGAATTATAGACATCCACGAACTTTTATAGGCATTTCGCAAGATAGAAAAAAGGTGATGTTTTTTGTTATTGATGGACGAAGCCATAGTATTGGATTAACGCATAATGAAGCGGCTTCTATAGCAAAAGAATATGGAGCTTATGATGCAATGCATTTTGATGGAGGTGGATCTACTACTATGGTCGGACGACCATTAGGAAAAGAACAATTAGAAATACTGAATACATTATCGGATGGAGCTTCACGGAAAGTCGTGAATGGAATTGGTATTTTTAGTTTAGCACCTCAAGGGAGTTTGACAGGGATGCATCTTATATCGGATACGGAAAGAGTATTTCAAAAAACAGGTGTACGCTTTATTGTAACTGGATATGATCAATATTATAATCCAGTACCCCTTTCTTTGGATCAAGTGATTTGGGAAGTAGAAGGAGTAGAGGGATATTGGAATGGATCTGTATTTTATCCTGAAACTTCTGGAATGGGGAAGATTACAGCTCATATAGGAAATGTATCAGCAACCACAACAATTACAGTGATGGATGAACCGATCGCATTAGAAATGAATCCTCGTTTTATAAAAGTACAACCAGGACAAAAAGTTTCATTATCTATTGTAGGACTAGACAAGGAAGGCTTTCAAGGAAAGGTGAATGGACAAAAAATTCAATGGAAGGTAGACCCATCATTAGGAAAAATTGAAAATGGAGTTTTTACTGCAGGTATAGAGTCGGGTCATGGACCTATAGAAGGACAAATGGGAGATAGGAAAGTTTATGGATATATTACGATCGGGGATCAAAAAAGTTTAATAGATTCGTTTGAAGAAATAGGAAATGCTCATGGTATCAGTTATCCTTCGTACGTAAAAGTGGGAGGAGGTTATCAGCAAGACAAAGTAAAAAGTGGAAAATATGCTATTCAATTACAATATGGACTAGAAGAAAAGGAAGAAACTCAGGCCGCTTATATAGAATTTTTAAAACCTATATCCATTCCAGAAAAACCGATTGGATTAGGTCTTTGGGTTTATGGAGATGGACAGGGTCATTGGTTAAGAGGTCGTATTCAAGACCAAAAAGGGAAGAGTTATACCATTGATTTTGCAGATCATATTGATTGGACCGGTTGGAAATATGTAAAAGCTACCCTTCCAACAACAGTAGAATATCCTATTTCTTTAGAAAGAGTATACATTACGGCATTACAAAATGAAATCCCTAATGAAAGCAGTATTTATATGGATGATTTGTATGCTATTTATCCCACGGAAATATCAGACTTAGCTATTCCAGAAAATACTCCTTTTCAAGATGCATTACAACACTCTTTATCGGATGAACAAAAAGCTGGATTTGATATTACGGTCTTTGGTAGTACAGTAGGTAAAAATGCTCTTTTAGATCAGGTAATAGAACGTAAAATGATAGAAAAAATGAAAGAAAATGCCGCTCTTAGTATTTTCGCTGGTTATACAGATATAGCTGGATTCCCGAATGATCATTTATCACATATTTGGAAAAATCAATATCAAACTCAATCGTATCAAAATGTAAAAGTTATTCAATTAGCTACCTCTCAATATGGACTTCGAGCTACTTATGCAGATCAATGGAAATGGTTAAAACGAGATTTATTAGCGGCTACAGAGGATCACATTATTATTGTGACTAATAAAAACCCACTAGATCCTATTAATGGTTTTAAAGATTCTTTAGAAGGAGAACTTTTTCATAAGATTTTAAAAGAATATAGAGAAAGAACAGGAAAGAATATTTTTGTTATTAATGGAAGCGGATATGAGTGGGGCAGTAAACTTCATGAAGGCATTCGTTATATGGATGTAAATGGATTATTTTATCATGATATTACAGATAAAATTTTAGATTTAAATAAGCAATTTGTAGTACTCCGATTTCGCGTGGAAGGAAAAAATATTTCCTATGATTTTGAACCCTTATATGTAGAAAATGAAGGGAGGAGAATAGATTGAAAAAGAAAAGAAATTGGATAATAGGAATAGTAGGATTTGTTGTGTGTGCTATTTTATTTTTCCCTCTAGAAGGGGTATTAGGTGAGGCGTTTGATCCAGGTAGTCAAAATGATCCATTAGTTTCAAAAAGTTATGTAGATCGTAGAATTAATGAGATTTTAAGTATTGTACAAGGAAAACCAACAACATCGAATCCAGATATATCTCTTAATAATGAAGAATTACTAGAACAGGTAGATCTTTTAATACAGTTTCGTTTAAAAGAATCAGGTATAACATCGAATCAAGAATCGGATACAGTTACGGAGGTTCAAGAACATACCTATGAAGTAGTAGAAGCAAAAAAAGGACAAAAAATTATTGGGGAGCAAGGAACAGAAATTATTTTACGTAGTGGAAAAGCAGTGGCTATTGCTAGCGAATTAGGAGGTTTACAGGACATTACAGCAGGATCGGATGTTCGTCAAGGCAAAAGTATTCCTCAATATCATTTGATTCTTATTCCACGTGCAGATGGGCGAGGATTTGAAATGACTGCAGATGGATGGTTAATGATACGGGGTAAATATAAGGTTAAATAAGGTATTTGTTTTTAAAAATCATTTAATATATAAGGTTTAAATGATACGATAAGGTTATATGAGGAGAGGATAGCCATTGGATATTTGTAAAGTCATAATTCAAAATGTAATCTTTCCTGGAATGGAAAAGATGAAAGGGAACCAAATTCGAAAAAAATTAGTACAATTGCAAAAAACCGAAAAATGGACATTCAAAACCCATCAATATTATCAAGTGCAATCATTAAAAAAATTGTTATTCCATTGTATTCATCATGTACCAGCATATCAACCATTTATATCCTATCAAAACGAAATAGAAGAAAATCCTTTACAAGCACTAGAAAAATTTCCAATTTTGACAAAGAAAGATTTTAAAAAGGATCCAGAAAAATATAGAACCATGGGTGTCAAATCTGAAGATTGTATTGCTAATATGACGGGTGGATCAACAGGTGAACCTATGCACTTTGATATTGATCGTGAAACGGTAGAATGGTATGAAGCAGCACGTTGGCAAGGTTTAGGTTGGAATGGTATAGAAATAGGGGATCGGAGCATTATGTTATGGAATTCCCCTATTGAACTTCAGCATTTTCATTTAAAAAAATATCAATGGAAAGAAAGATTTCTAAAAAATCGTTTAATGATTCCAGCGAGTGATCTGAATCCCAAAAAGATGGTTGAGTATGTGCAATTAATTAATAGATATCATCCTGTTTATCTTTATGGATATGCTTCTTCTCTATTTCAGTTTGCTCAATTGATGGAGCAACATTCTATTCAATTCAATTTTACATTAAAAGCGGTGGTATCTACTTCAGAAAATTTATATGATTTTCAAAGAAGGACAATGGAAAAAGTTTTTCAATGTCCTATTGTAAATGAGTATGGGGCACGTGATGGAGGGATTATTGCTTATCAATGTCCTAAAGGTAGTATGCATTTAACAATGCAAAATGGAGTTTATGAGGTCGTGGATCTAAAACAGAAAAAAAGAGTAAAGTATGGAGAAAAAGGAAGTTTGTTGGTTACAGATTTACATAATTATGTAATGCCACGCTTGAGATATGAACTGGGTGATATGGTTTCTATTCAAAAGGAAGAATGTTCTTGTGGTATAAATACACCTATCTTAGCTAGTTTAGATGGTCGTCTCACCGATACATTTATTGCAAAAGATGGAAGCTTAATAAATGGCGAATATTTCAATCAATTAATAAGGGTTAAAAAAGGCATTCAACAATTTCAGTTCATTCAACATACACCTCAAGAAATAACTTTAAAAATTGTCAAAGGAATGGCATTTTCAAAAGAAGAGTTAGAAGATGTTATTTTCNGTATTAAGGAACGAATGGGAGAAAAGAACATTCATATTGAATATGTAGATCAGATACTACCTTCGGCTTCCGGTAAGGTCCGATATGCTATTCGTGAATATGATTTAGAAAGTTAAGTGTTAATAGGTAAATATAATGGATAGATATTATTGAGTATTCGTTTTTATAATGATATATTATAGGTATGTGTATAAGGATAGATTTTTGGTATAAATAATTATTGTTATCTATATTTGTATAGATAAAATTTCTAATAACATTAAAGGAGAAAAGAAATGCGTTGGATAGCTTTAGCTTTATATTATTTGATTGCAAGACATTTACCTGCTTCTGATGCTTGGTATTCTCTAGGATCTAAGAAGATTCGTCAAATTCTTTGTCGTCAGATCTTTCCTTATGCATCGAAAACTTGTAATATTGAACATGGCGCTTTTTTTGGTTCTGGGAAAAATATTACAATAGGAGAACGTTCTGGTTTAGGGTTAAATTGCAGAGTACAAGGTCCTTTAACTATTGGTAATCATGTAATGATGGGACCGGATGTTTTGATTTATACTCGAAATCATGAAACAAAGGATACCCATATTCCTATGATGGATCAGGGTGATGGGGATACAAAAGCAGTAGTTATTGAAGATGATGTATGGCTTGGGGCACGAGTAATTATTTTACCAGGAGTTACGATTGGAAAAGGTTCTATTATTGGAGCAGGAGCTGTTGTTACGAAAGATGTAGAACCTTATTCTGTTATGGGAGGAAATCCAGCTAAAGTAATAAAAAAACGTAAATAGATGGATAAATAAAATTGACAACTTATGGATCTATGGTACACTAAAAAGGAAATTGTAACAGTTGAAAGAAGGTTGGATATGAAGAAGAAAATTTGTATTTTAGGATTAGGATATATAGGATTACCAACAGCAGCTATGTTTGCTACCCATGGGCATCCAATTACAGGAGTGGATGTAAATCCAGAAGTGGTACAAGCCCTTAATCAAGGGAAGATTATTATTGAAGAACCTTATTTAGATATTATGGTACAAGCAGCCGTAACATCAGGTAACTTAACAGCATCTACGGAACCAACAGAAGCCGATGTATTTATTATTGCTGTGCCAACCCCTATGAATCAAGATAAGACAGCTAATTTAACTTATGTAAAAGAAGCTGCACAGTCGATGTTACCTTATTTACGAAAAGGGAATATAGTAGTATTAGAATCTACTTCACCTCCAGGTACGGTAGAAGAAGTTTTAGTGCCTATTTTAGCTGAATCAGGTCTTGCAATTGGAGAAGAATTATTAGTAGCACATTCACCAGAACGAGTGTTACCGGGTAAGATTTTAATGGAATTGGTACAAAATAATCGAATTGTAGGCGGCATTAATCAACAATCTTGTGAAGCAGTCAGGGATTTATATCGAACTTTTGTTAAAGGAGAAATTTTCTTGACAGATGCAACAACAGCTGAAATGTGTAAATTAATGGAAAATACTTTTCGAGATGTCAATATTGCCTTAGCCAATGAATTGGCTAAAATTTGTGAAGAAATGAATATTAATGCTTGGGAAGTTATTCAACTAGCCAATAAGCATCCCAGAGTGAATCTTCATCAGCCAGGACCAGGAGTAGGAGGACATTGTTTAGCTATTGATCCTTGGTTTATTATCGAAAAACAACCTCAGTTAGCACAAATGATTACATTAGGTCGAAATATTAATGATAGTATGCCTAAGCATGTTTTGAAGCGAACAAAGGAAATTATAAGAAATATCGATGGGAAGAAAAAAGTAGTAGTTTTAGGTGTTACTTATAAACCAGATATTGATGATATGCGAGAAAGTCCATTACTTCAATTCGTTTCTCTTCTTGAACAAGAAGAAGATATAGAAGTTGTTGTTATAGATCCACATGTAAAAGAATGTCCTCATTTAGAAAAAGATATTTGGAAGGCTTTTAATAATAGTCATTTGGTTATTGTTGGAGTTCATCATAGAGCATTTGCTCATTTGGATTTTAATCAAATGAAAGCAGTGATGAAAGTACCTAATATTTTAGATACACGTAACTATTGGGATGAAGAAGAGCTATCTCAATTAGGTTTTCATTATTATTTATTAGGGAAAAAGAATGGGGAGTAATCGAATGAAGAAAGTACTAATGATTGCCTATCAATTCCCACCTATGGGAGGAGCAGGAGTACAAAGAACAGCCAAGTTTGCTAAGTACTTACCTAATTTTAATTGGGAGCCTGTTATTTTTACCCGTCAGGAAGTAAAAAGTCATTTACAAGATTCTTCTTTAATGAAGGATGTATCTAAGGATCTTACCATTATTCGTACAAAATCATACGATATACGTGAATGGCCAGGAATTTTTGGCTTAGGAGGCAAGTGGCTATCAAGAAAATTTTTATATCCAGATGGAGAAAGAATATGGCAGGTTTTTAATCAAAAAATAGCAGCAGAAATTATACAAAAAGAAAAAATTGATGTGATTTATACAACTTCTTATCCTTATAGTGATCATCTTTTAGGATTATATCTTAAAAAACAATTTCCGAATATTCCTTGGGTGGTTGATTTTCGTGATGAATGGACGAATAATCCATATATATTAGATATGAATTATTCTNATTTTCGTATGAAAAAAGAGAAGAAAATGGAAAAGGCAGTTATTGAAAATTGTGATTTTTTTATTACGAATACACCTATTATGTTACGAAATTTTAAAGACGATTATTCCTTATTGCAAAAGAATAATTCTTTTGTCATTCCTAATGGATATGATGAAGAGGATTTTATTGGTTTACAAAGAAAGGTACCATATAATGAAAAGATGATTATTACTTATACAGGTGCAATGTATGGAAGAAGAAAGCCAGATTCTTTTTTTCAAGCACTTCAAGAATTAATACAGGAAAATAGTATTTCAAAGGATAAGATAGAAGTTCGTTTTATTGGAGAATATGCAAAGAATCTAAATGAAAAAATAGTTCAATACGGTTTAAAAAAGGTAGTCAAAGTACTACCTTATATGAAGCATCGGGAGAGTATTCAAAAATTACTTGAATCAGATATATTATTATTGATTATTGGTGCAGGGCCTGGTGCAGAAACTTTTTATACAGGAAAGGTTTTTGAATATCTAAATACCAATCGTCCTATTTTAGCTTTAGTACCTGAAAAAGGGGTAGCAGCTCAATTACTTCGAGAGACACAAACGGGTTGGATAGCAGATATTCAAGATACTTCAAAGATTAAACAAAATATTAAACAATTATATCAAAAATGGAATAACAGGGAAGAAATGATTACTCCAGATAGGAATGTTATTCAACAATATGAAAGAAAGATGTTGACAAAGAAGTTGGCTCAAGTATTAGACTTGACTCAACGAGATTTATAGGAAGGCAGCGATCAATGATGAAAGTAATCCATCTTATTAGTGGTGGTGATACAGGAGGGGCAAAGACCCATGTTATCACTCTTTTAAAAGAGTTAAAAAACCATATTGATGTTATGTTGGTTTGTATGATGGAAGGAGAATTTGCAAAAGAGGCCCGCAAAGTAGGGATTCCTGTAACAGTCATTGTCCAAAAGCAACGCTATGATTTATCGATCGTAAAAGAACTAAAAGATATGTTAAAGAAAGGTAAATATGATATTTTGCATTGTCATGGAGCTAGGGCAAACTTTATTGCTGCATTCCTCAAAGTTTTTATCTCCATACCTATTATAACAACAGTACATAGCGATTATCGTTTGGATTTTACAGAAAGTTTATATAAAAAGTGGATCTATACGAATATTAATGCGATAGCTTTGCGACAGCTTCCCTACTATATTGCTGTAACAGAAAATTTTAAACGATTATTAATTAAAAGACATTTTAATCCAGATCGGATTTTTGTTACATACAATGGGATTGATATGAACACTTTGTTGCCTAAAAAAGATCCAGATTCTTTTTTACAGACTTATGGACTATCTTATGACAAAAGCAATATTTATGTTGGGAGTGCTGTACGTTTACATCCCGTAAAAGGGATTGATATTTTATTGAAAGCTGCTTGTAGAATTATTCAAAAACATCCCAATGTTCACTTTTTAATTGCCGGAGATGGTGAAACAAGAAGTGAATATGAAAAACAGATCCATCAGTATCAACTAGAATCAAATGTACATTTATTAGGTCACGTTCGTGATATATATTCTTTTTATCAGATGATAGATATGCATGTTCTTAGCTCTTATAGTGAAGGGTTTCCTTATGTTTTGTTGGAATGTGCAAGACAAAAAAAGGCTACGATTAGTTCTGATGTAGGAGGTATTCCAGAAATGATAGAAGATCAAAAATCAGGGCTTTTATTTCCAGTAGGAGATGTAGATCTTTTAACTACGCATATTGAAAATTTAGTTTCCAATCCTGAAAAACGAAAGGTTCTAGGAGATGCTTTTTATCAACGAGTACAAGAGTACTTTTCAGCAGAGCAAATGGTAAAAGAACATATGAATATCTACAGCAAAATAAGAAAGGAAGTTAACGATGAAATTTATCGATGATAAAGGAAAAATATTTGGTTTCATTAATGTAATTGATTTAATTGCTTTATTGGTGTTACTTGTACTAGTTTTAGGTATTGGCTACCGTGCTATTACTAAAAAAAGTACATTAGGAGGTAATTCGGCTTCTGAACAAGAAATTATTTATACTGTACGAGCAACAGAACAAATTCCACAAATAGCGGATGGGTTACAAGTAGGAGATCAATTATTTGCGAAAGGAAATTTTGTAAATGCAAAAATTACCTCTGTAACGACTGAATCTGCAAAAGTTTTTGTAGAAACAGCGGAAGGAGAAATAAAGGTAGCAGAACATCCTCAATTGCAAGATATTGTTTTTACCATTGAAGCGACTGTAATTCAAAAAGGTCCTATTTTAGAAATAGGAGGACAAGAAATTCGAATAGGAGCACATCATTGGGTAAAAAATCAAACAACGCAAGCGTCTGGATTGATTGAATCTATTGAATTTATAAAGAGGTGAGTAAGATGCCAATCAAACTAACAGGATATTTTTCTAATAGTTTTATTGGAAAATGTGTGTTACTTTTATATTTTTGGTATCATCAAAGTCGATGTAAAAAAATTATAACACATTGGCAAGAATGGAATCGACAAAGTTGGTGTTATAAGAAATGGCATTCTTACATTGAAAAAAGACCTAGGTATTTACAATCGTTTCTTTTTCAATGGAGTCAAAATTGGAATAAAAAAATCTCTCCTTTTTTGGACAAGTTTCATTATATAGGAACACAAAGTTGGATAGTATCTTGGTTTATAAAAGGGAAAAAAANATGGGAACAAACAGCATGGAATGTAAAAAGNTGGTTTGTTTTTGGTAGTTTGTTTTTTGCTATTGGANCTATATGGAAAGGAGCTTTGTGGGTTTTTCTTTTACTTGTATTGCTAGTTTTAGGTATTTTAATTTTATATGATTATGAAAAAACTACTTTGTTATTAGCA
>JGI24707J26582_10000391_pt1 | contig 33675 bp, 35 predicted proteins | sample BioPla1DNA1_FD_26582 | JGI IMG/M metagenome (IMG submission 26582)
TAAAACAGGGTTTATTATTAACCTTAATAAAAATTAAGTTTATCTAAAGTTTTACTTAAGAATATTTATTTATACTTTTAAAGAACAAGGAGATAAAAAGTATGAAAAATATTATAAGTAACGTTTTAATAAAAAATAACAAAAATAAATTATTAATACCTATATTAATAATTCCTTTATTAATTGTGGGTATTTTCTTTTTTACAAAACCTAAAAAAGAAGATGAAACTATCGATGATACATTTAGAACAATCTTTTTAGAAAAAGGAGAACTATATAGTTCAGTAAGTATTAAAGGAACTATATTAAGTAATGAAGTTTCTAGTGTAAGCACAAATTTAAATGCGAAAGTTATTGAAGTTAATGTAAAAGTAGGAGATGAAGTAAAAAAAGGCGATGTTATCGCAAAACTAGATAGTAGCGATATCCAAAGAGAAATAAACGATAAAACAAAAGATTCAAGTAATGAAAAAAAATCTTTACAAGATGCATATGATAGATTATTAAAACAAAAAAATAGTTTATTAGAAGATAAAAGAACTGTTGAAAATGATAAAAATACTTCTATTAATAACGCAAAACAATTATTAGATAACAAAATAAATCAACTTAATATAGCAATAAATGATTTTAACAATGTAACAAATGAAAAAAACAAAATTGAAAACATAATCAAACCTTCTATTGAAAAGGTAATAAATGCTGAAATGAATGCACAAAATACATATCAAGATTGGCAAAACAGTTTAAACTACACTTTTTCAAATAAAAATGGAAATGAATCAGATGAAGATTATGAAAGTCGAATAAGCATGGAAAAAATTGATTATGAAAAGAAAATTAATGACACACTTTTAGCTTACAATTCTTCTCAAGAATCATTAAAAAATGCGCAAGATGAACTTTCAAGCATAAAAACAATTTATAACTATGAAAACATCATCAATAAAGTAAATGATAGTTTAACAAAAAAAGAAAGTTTAGAATCTGAAAAAATTGATTTAGAAAATAGTTACAAATCTTTAATTTCAGATAAAAATAATTCATTAAAAGATATTGATAATAGTATCCAATCTTTAGATGACAATATTAAAGATGCATATAAAAAATTACAAGAATTTAGTTTAGATGGAATAAAAGAATTAAATGATAAATTATCAGAAACAATTCTAAAAGCTGAATCAGACGGTAAAATTACTGAATTAAAAGTTAATGTAGGTAGTGTCGCTAATGGAACAATTGCGACAATACAATCAACAAATAAACTTATGATATCAGCAAAAGTCCAAGATTACGATATAACTAAAATTTCTTTAGGACAAAAAGTAAAAGTAACAACTGAATCAAGTGATGAAATTTTTGAAGGAACTCTAACTAGAATTTCTCCAACAGCATCTACAGAAGGAGATTTTGAAGTAGATATTAAACTACCTGTATCAGATAAATTATTTATCGGCACAAAAGCAAAAGCTGAAATAATACTGTTTTCTAAACCAAATGTTATTTCTGTACCAACAGATGCAATATTAGAAAAAGAAGATGGTTCATACATTATAAAAAAAGAAAATAATACTTTTAAAGAAATTAAAATTATAAAAGGAGAAACTACAGAGTTTTACACAGAAATAAATGGTCCTGAAGTTAAAGAAGGTTTAGAAATTCTTGCGAATGCTGATTGGGATTTTTTAAAAATGCAATCTGAAGAAAGTATAAATAATAATGGAGGCTTCTAATATGCAACCTGTAATTACACTTAAAGATATTGTAAAAACATATAACTTAGGAAAACCAAACGAACTAGAAATCCTTCATGGAATTACTATTACAATCTATGAAAATGAATTTGTAGCTATTGTAGGAGAAAGTGGAAGTGGAAAAAGCACTTTAATGAATATTATAGGAGCATTAGATAAACCAACAAAAGGTGAATATATTCTTAATTCACTAAATGTTAATAAAGCATCTAAAGATCAAATGAGTGATATTAGAAATAAAAACATTGGCTTTGTCTTTCAAAATTTCAATCTAATATCTAGAACAAGTGCTTTAAAAAATGTAGAACTACCAATGTTATATAAAGGTATATCTTCATCTAAAAGAATAAAAAAAGCAAAAGAATTATTAACTCTTGTAGGAATGGAAAAAAGGATGAATCATGATCCAAATGAATTATCAGGTGGTCAAAAACAAAGAGTTGCAATCGCAAGAGCACTAGCAAATAACCCTTCAATAATACTTGCCGATGAACCTACAGGTGCTTTAGATTCACTAACTTCTAGACATGTTATGGATTTATTTCATAAATTACATAAACAAGGTAAAACAATTATATTAATTACTCACAGTAATAAACTTGCAAAAGAATGCCCAAGAATAATAACTATTAAAGATGGAAACATTGTTAGTGATGTAAGACAGGAAATTAATTATGTTAATTGAAAATATTAAAATTGCTTTAAATAGTATAAAAGCTAACAAATTAAGATCAATATTAACTATGCTTGGTATTATCATTGGAATTGGTTCTGTAATTGCAATTGTAACAATTGGAGATAGTATCGCTAATGGAGTTAATAAAGAAATGCAAGGATATGGCGCAAGAAATATTGAAATATATGTCACAAATAAAAATGAGTTTTCCACTGATGAAAACATGTATGAAGTTTCATCTGTAGAAATGAGTGAAAAAGACATGTTATCAAAAGATATGCTTTTAGATTATGAAAATGCATTTTCAAATCAAATACAAGCTTTATCAATTGAAGAATCTATTGGACAAATAACATTAAAAAATAACAGATTTAAATCAAATATAAATATTTTAGGAGTTAATAAGGGCTATAAAGATTTTAATAAATTAGAAATGTTATCAGGTGATTTTATTAAAGAAAATGATATAAATAATATTTCTTATAATGCTGTTGTAAGTGATAAGTTTATTAAAGAATATTTCGGAAGTAAATATAACAATAATGAAGTATTAAATAAAAATATAGAAATAGAAATAAACAATAAATTTCTTAATCTAACAATTGCTGGTGTATATAAGTTTAAATCAGATGAATACACAGATAAAAACACTTACTCAAACATATTATTGCCTTACACCACTGCATTTAAATTCAATAAAAAACAAGTTTATTTTCAATCCTTTAAAGTTGTACCAAAGGAAGATATTGATGTTATAAAATTCCAATTAGATACAAATACATTTTTATCTAGTTATTATACTCATAACAACTCTTACCAAATTACTACATTTGGTTTAACAAGCCTTGTTAATTCTCAAAATGATTTAATGAATAAATTAAAGTTAGGAATTAGTGCTATTGCAGGTATTTCATTATTTGTAGGTGGTATTGGTATTATGAATATTATGATGGTGTCAGTTACAGAAAGAACAAGAGAAATTGGTATAAGAATGGCATTAGGTGCTAAAGCCTCAACTATAAAATCTCAATTTATTATAGAAGCAATTTTTATATCTGGAATAGGAGGAATAATTGGATTAATTCTTGGGATCATCATAGGAACAATAGGTTCCAATATGATGAAATATTCATCATCTCCTTCTTTGTTTGCAGGATTTATTGCCATTTCATTTTCAATGGCTATAGGAATCTTTTTTGGATACTATCCCGCAAATAAGGCATCTAATCTTGATCCAATTGAGGCATTAAGATATGAATAGCTTTAATAAAATTAAATGTTAATAAATTGTAAAAAATAATATTATAACTGTTTCCGTGGTAAAATACTTTGGTGAGGTAATTTTTATGAATTGGTCAAAACTATCAAAAGGTAAAACTATTGCACTAATTATTTTCTATGCAATTGGATATCAATTAGTATTCTCTTTATTACCTTATTTTATAACTCCTTTATTTGTGAATTTAGGATTTCCAGAAAATAATGTATTAGATTTAATAAATTTACTTTTTCAAATACTTGCATTATATATTGCAGTTTATATGTGTAAAGATGTATTGAGTAAAGATTGGAAAGTTTTCAAAAAAAATTGGAAGAACATATTTAAAAGTGTTCTTGTATTATATTTATTCATGTATGTTATTAATTATGTGTTAGCTATTGGACTTATGTATATTGGATCTAAAAGTGCTAATCAAGAACAATTAATAGAGCTTATAAATCAAATACCTTTATCATATAATTTTATGGCTGTAATTGTAGCTCCAATTATAGAAGAACTCGTATTTAGAGTTGCCCTTTTTAGAAATACATATGAAAAAAGTAAATTTGGCGCATACTTTTTTAGCTCATTAATATTTGGGTTATTGCATGTGATTTCTAGTATTTTTGCAGGGAACTTTATTGATTCTTTATACATAGTTGTATATATAAATATGGCAATGTTTATGGCTAGAGCTTATGAAAAGCATAAAACTATATTTGCATCTATTCTTTATCACTTTATAAATAATTTAATAGCTGTAATACTATTAGAAGTATTCAAATATGTGTCTGTATAAAATCTAAAAACGGTATTGATTTAGTTTTCACTCTATCAATACCGTTTATTTAATTAGTCCACTCAAATTATTATTTTTTTAATTTAAATTGAAGTATGCTGCCATCCTGTGCATCAATTTTTACTTCGTGCATGTTTGCGCCAGATTCATCTGTAATTTCAACTTTCCATAAAGTACGAGCTTTTTTCCTATCCAACTCCCATTGAACCGGTTTAGTAACCGGAACTGTTTTTAAAGCAATTTCATTAATTTCAGTTAACGGTAACATGTTTTCTAAATTTAATGTTTTCGCTTCTCTTCTTACTGGATCTTGATATTTAGGTTTTAAAGCTTTCGTCTTATCTCTTATGATGTCTCCAGTCTGGGCATTTAGTTTGAGTGAATGGCGATTTGTACCATCATTTCCCACAAAAGAATACTTGTAAAATGGTCCTTTGTGAGCTAATTGGAACTTAGTTAAGATGTCATTTGGATAAATCTCAAAATATTTGTTTAGGGCATCTGTAGTAGAAATAATACCTAGTTTCAATTCTAATGTGTTTGTCATTACACTCACTCCTTCCTCATCATAATTATAACATATACATTACACATAAAAAAAAGTTGCATAAGCAACTTAATCATCAAATGTTTCTTTTACAAGATCATTATAACTAATATCAGTAGGAGTCTCTCTACCAAATAGTAATGTCAATACTGAAGCCACTTGATTTTGATCATTCATATTATCAACAGTACCAACCATTCCCGCAAAAGGACCTGCAAGAATTTTAACAGTATCACCAATAGTAAAGTCAACAACAATCTTCTTATCACTTTTACCAATTCTTCTTAAGATAGACTCTATCTCATCAGGTGAAACAGGGAAAGGTTTTGCCCCTCCTCCAGAAGAACCAATAAATCCAGTAACTCCTGGTGTGTTTCTTACAACATACCAAGCATCATCAGTCATAATCATTTCCACAAATAAATAACCTGGAAACAAATTTTTCATTTTTTCAACTTGTTTTCCATTTTTTATTTCTATTTCAGGTTCCTCAGCAACTAAAATTCTAAATAAGTAATCTTGAATACCCATTGTTTCAACACGTTTTTCAAGATTATCCTTAACTCTGTTTTCATGACCTGCATATGTATTAACTACATACCAACGCTTTTCACTTTCTTCTTGCGACTTAATATACTTACTCATCTTATACACCCATTCCTGCCATTCTCAATAAATTAGCAATCACAAATTCACACACTGTAAAAAACAACATGAATGCTACTGTAAAAATAATAACTTCAACTGAATCTGAATATAAATCCTTTGACTTAGGCCAACGAATTCTTTTAATTTCTTTGCTAATTCCACTTATACTAAACCATTTCAACATAAAATAGTCCTCCTATTTAGACGCTTTATGAAGAGTATGTTTTCCACATTTTTTACAATACTTATTTAATTCAAGTCTTTTAGTACTATTTCTAGTTTCAGTAGTATTGTAATTACGTGACAAGCATTCAGTACATACTAATATTATTTTTGTATCTTTTGCCACTATTAAAACATCTCCTTCTCTTTGCCTAACCACTTTAACATAAATTGTAATAAATAGTCAACATTCTTCAATCACAATATATCGCACTTTTTATTTTACGTCTAACCCTTTGAATAGAATTATCATATTGTTTTATTGAGCAACTTAATATTTTAGAAGCTTCTTGATAACTAACATCACTTGAACTTAAATCATAAACAACTCTATCTTTATCACTTAAATTATTATAAACATTTTTAAATCTTTTCATAGCTTCATCAAAATTAAATCTATACTCAGGTTCACTTAATTTATCAGGATTTTTATTTAGTTCTGCTAAATAAATATTACTATCTTCATTAATAAAATCATCTAATGATATTGCATATATATTCGCAAGATTTTTTTGACTTAAATAATGCCTTAACATAGCCTTAATTTTTCTTAAAACACAAACATATAAAAATGTTTTAAACGAAGCATTTTGATCATCTCTATATGTATTTACAAGTTCCATTAATGTAATATAAGACTCTTGTTGAATGTCTTCCCTATAAAATGAAAGACTTGGATAAGAAGAAATTGTATCATTTACAAGTTTATTAACTAATAAACGATATTTATTAAACAATTCTTCAGATGCATATTCATCATTTTGATGAATCATATAAACAAGTTCAAATTCATTATGCAAAACAATCACTCCCCTAACGGGAATCTCTTGTTGTAAATTTCATAAAGTAATATTCCTGTAGCCACAGATGCGTTTAATGAATTAATTTTACCAACCATTGGCAATTTAACCATAAAATCACAATTTTTCTTAACTAAAGAAGATATCCCTTTTCCTTCATTTCCTATAACTAAAGCAATGTTAGTATCATAATCTAATGCTCTATAATCCTGAGCATTATCAATATCACTACCAACAACCCAATAACCATTTTCTTTTAATTTTCTTAAAGTATTAGAAATGTTAGTTACAGAAGCGACTTTTATAGTATTTATAGCACCCGCAGACACTTTAGCTACTGTAGGAGTTAAACCAACCGCTTTATTCTTTTTAATAATAACTCCATCAACACCAACACAATCTGCACTTCTTAAGATAGCACCTAAATTATGAGGATCCTCAATTCCATCTAAAACTACAATAAGTCCTTTTTTATTATCAGGGATACTATTTAAGATTTCATTAAGATCTACAGTTTTGTATTCATCTATTTTCGCAATTACCCCTTGATGATTAGAATTACCCACAAGTTTATCAAGCTTTTTTCTTTCTATTTTTATAATTTTTACATTATTTTTTCTAGCTAACTTGCTTATGTATTCATCATCACTACTCAAATAAATCTCATAAACCTTAGTTTTATCTTCTAATAATCTTTTTACAACATTCTTCCCGTAGACATATTGTGCCATATTAATCCTCCATTGTGGTTTTAACCTTTTCCCATAATTGTTCTATTCTATCATTTTTATTTTCCACATACCAATAACCAATTATTGCTTCAAAACCAGTAGAAACTCTATAAATTTGAACATCAGTATTTTTAGGAACTGTACCACTCTTATAATTTCTACCTCTTTTATATATTTCAATTTCTTCACTAGTAAAGAAACTCTTCTCTAAAAGGTTTGTAAAAATTGATGCTTGAGATTTTGCACTAACGTATTTAACACTTAGTTTTTGTAAATCATCAGGTCTATTATAACCCTTATCAACTAAATACTTCCTTACAAGCAAAGTCCATACCGCATCACCTAAATAAGCCAGTGATCCACCATTCATTGTATTACTAGACATTACATTAATCCTAACTCAATTAATTTAGCTCTATACTCATCAGCCAAATCAAAATTCTTTTCAGCTTTTGCACTATTCCAATCATTAAACAACTTCTTTTCTTCATCATTTAATTCATATTTAGTATATTCAATACCTAATACTTCAAGCATAGCTTCAATACTATTTACATATTTAATTAATTCTTCATAATCAATATCTCTAACACGTAATAAAGTATTAAGTTGCTTAACTGTATCAAATATTACTGTATATGCATTAGGCGTATTTAAATCATCGCTCATTTCATCTAAAAACTTGCCATAACTAGCTTCATCTTTTTCATCAGTTATTTTCATATCATTTAAAGAAATTTTAATTCTAGCATTTTTTAATGCTTGTAATACTCTATCCAATTCTTTTCTAGAATTATCAATTGCTTCATCAGTAAAGTTTAATTCTTTTCTATAATGAACAGATAAAATAAACCATCTTGTTAAAGAAGCCCCTAATTTTTCAATGACATCCTTAGCCCATGTAACATTACCAAGAGATTTACTCATCTTGTCTCCATCAATGTTTACCATTGCATTATGAACCCAATAATTTGCAAGATGGTTATTATGAACTGCCATATTTTGTGCAGCTTCATTTTCATGATGAGGAAACTTTAAATCAATACCTCCACCATGAATATCAATCATTCCATTAAAATTATCCTCTATCATTACAACACATTCTGTATGCCATCCAGGTCTTCCTTTACCCCATGGTGAATCCCACATAATTCCAAAGTCAGTTTTTTTCCATAAAGCAAAATCAAATGGAGACTCTTTTTTATCACTCTCTTCAATTCTAGATCCAGCCTGTAATTCGTCCAAGTTTTGATTACTGATAAATCCATAATCCTTAATACTATTAACTCTAAAATAAACATCACCATCAATTTCATAAGCATTTCCTTTATCAACCATTTTCTTAATAAATTCAATAATGCTATCCATTGTCTCAGTAACTTTTGGTTTTGCATCTAATTCTAGTGTATTTAGAGAACTTCTAACCTTTTCATAAGCTTCAATATATCTTTGTGCAATCTCTTCTTCTTCCACATTTTCTTCAATTGCTTTATTAATTATTTTGTCATCAACATCAGTATAATTTGAAACAAATTTTACTTTATATCCTTTTGCTTCAAAAAACCTTCTTAATGTATCAAAAACAATAATAGGTCTTGCATTACCAATATGTGCATGATTATACACAGTTGGCCCACACACATACATTTTAACTACTCCAGGTTCAATACTTTTAAACTCTTCAACCTTCAAACTCATACTGTTATATAACTTAATCATATTTTATCTTCCTCCTATAAAAAAGACGTCCCATAAAAAGACGCCTTAGCGTGGTTCCACTTTCCTTACTTCTTTGTCTCTTAACGCGAGTAACGTAATAACCTACTTAATTTCAATTATTCCCACAACGATGCATTCGCTAGTTTCATTCAAATCTTTTCACCAATCAGATTCTCTCTAAAGAATTACACTAATTACTATTTCGCCGTATAGTTTATTTACATATCATTATTAGTCATATAAATACTAAATAATGAATTTTTTAATAATACCCAATCATTTAAATCTAACATCCATATATAATCATCACCTTCAATGATTTGATGTTGAATAAGTTTAATAATTTCATTTTCAGTAAAAGGGCCTTCTTTTTGATTGTTTTTAAAATAATACCAAGTCTTATCATTAATCATATATTCACTCATATCGATTACCCTCCTTCTGGACCTTTACAAACACCATCAATCAGATTAGTTCCATCAGGACAATAACAATTACCACTAGCATCTGGCATTACTAAGCTACCATTTTCAAGTTTTATTGTACATGTATATACTGCAGTATATGTTGTATCTCCAGATACAGGTCCTAATTGCGGATTCCAGCTAACACTTGAATTTTCTTTATTCATTATAGGTGGTTCTGGCATAGTCCCTTCCTCTAACACTTTTGTTTGTAAATGGTTTCCATTACTATCATTAAATATTATCTTATAAGTTTTCTTTTCAATCTTCTTATATGTTGCAACAATCTTTGTATCTTTACTAATACCAAAATAATTACCGCTCCATCCTGTAAATGTATAACCTTCTCTAACTGGATCTGCAGGCGCTATTGCATCAGAACCTTCATTTACACTTTGTTCACTAAGAACTGTTTTCCCATCAAAATCATAGAACACGACTTTATACATTTTAACTTCTGGTGTTGGAGTAGCACCAACATATTGATAATTTACAACAGTAACATCACTAGCTTCATATTTTGTTTCATCATTAGAATAAGCCACAATACTAACCATATAATTAGTATTTGGTGTAAGTCTAGCTGCATCTATAGTTAATGAATTTGTTGCTGTCTTAACTGTATAATTACCAGCCACATTTATAGAAACTTGATAGAAATCAGCATTTTCAACTTTATCCCAAGTTAATTGTAATACTTTATTATTTTCAGAAAATTTAATGTTTCCAACCTTTCCTAATTTAGATGAGTCTTCATCAGTAGGCGTTGGACTTACACTAATATTTTCATATTGATTATAACTATTATCACCTGCACCAAGCATTAAATTATTATTGTTAATCGCAATAATATAATCTTCATGAGCTGCAATATATTTTATATTATTCCAAGTAAGTACTTCTTCTTCAATATCTTCATTTCCTGCAAAATACACACTACCATTAGATCCAAGTCCTGCCACAAAATCCTTACCAGCCACAATTTGGACAACATTTGTCCAAGTATTTGTAATAAATCCTTCCTTATCTGTAAGAGGTATTACATTTACTTGTCCTGTATTATTTAAAGTTACTAAATAATTTAAGCTTGTAGTTAACACTTTAACACCTGATAAAGAATTAAGTTTATCTTGAATATTTAAACTTCCTGAATATAATACTTTTCCATCACTAATTCCATAAACACCATAATCAGAAGCATGAATAAAATCAATTTCAGTCCATTCAGACACATCACAATTGCTGCCTGTACATAAAACTGTTTTTTCTTCAGTTAATCCTAAAGAAGTGGTGTTACTCGCAGAAATCATCTTAACTTTTTCCCAATCAGACACATCACAATTAACACCAGTACAAACAACAGTTCCATCTTTATTTAAACCAAGTAAAGTGTTACCTAAAGAACTAATTTGAATTGCATCTAAAAAATCTTTAGTATCAGGTCTATTACCATGAGTTATAATATTTCCTTCACTAGAAAGATAAGCTGAATATTCCTTAGCAGCTACTAACCTATTAGTATTATCTATTTCATTGATATTATTTTTATTTCCAAAATTAAACACAAAGAAACCAACAATTGTAAGTAATGCAACTACACCTATTCCGCCAAGAATAAAAGGAAGGTTGCTTTTCTTTTTAACTTCAGGTTCTTTTTTAACTTCTTTTATTTGTTTTGGTTTTTTTATAACCATTGTTTCTTCAGGTTCAATAACCTCAAGAGTATTATCACTAATTATTCTAGTAACTAATGTCTTATCCAAATTAGAAGTATGAGATTCTTCTACAGGAAATATTTGTTCTGTATATCCATCTACAATCGGAATATTTGTAGTATTTTGTAATTTAGCTTGAAAAGGTATCTCAATACTGTCTTCTAAAGCTAAATTAGGCAAAGTAACTTCTAAAGAATTATCAAAAAGCTCATCTAAGCTAACTTTAAAAGTATTTGCTAATCTAAGCAATTGAGACATTGAACATAGTTTACTTCCATTTTCCCATTTCATATATTCTGAAACAGGCACACCCATTATTTCCGCAATATCTTGTTGGGAATAATTAAAGTGCTTTCTTAGAGTAATTAATTTATTAGGAAATCTACTAGACATATTAATCCTCACTTTTAATATTAATATTTTACTTGTTTTATTATCAATAGGCAAATATTCATTTTTATTAATTATAATATATTTATGGAGGTTATTAATGAAACAATATAAAAATATAGATGAATTTCAATCTTATCTAAAATCATTAGAAAATAAAGAAAAAATTGAAAGGTCCAAAATAATCACAAAAACAACCTTGCCTGTATTAGGAATTAATAATCCTACACTAAAAAATATTGCTAAAGATATTTATAAAAATGACTTTTTAAATTTCTTAGATTTAATGATTTGGGATTATTATGAAAATACAATTATTAATGGTTATCTTATTAATAAAATAAAAGACTTTAATACATTTAAACATTATTTAGATATATATAGTAAAAAAATTGATAATTGGGCATCCTGTGATGTTTTAAAGTTTAATGTAAAAAACAATGAAGAAAGTTTCTTTAATTTATCATTAGAATATTCTCAAAGTAATCTTCCATTTGTAAGAAGAATAGGAATGTATATTTTATTTGATTTTATTAAAATTGATAATTATATTAATAAGATATTCCATCAATTAGATACATTCACATATGAAAAGCATTATTATGTAAATATGATGAATGCATGGTTATTGTGTGAATGCTTTATAAAACAAAGAGACCTCACCCTAAAATATTTAAATAATCATAAATTAAATACATTTACAATTAATAAAGCAATTCAAAAGTGTAGAGAAAGCTATAGAGTAAATAAAGAAGATAAAGAACTATTATTAAAGTATAAGAAAAGATGAAGTATATATGATACCTCATCTTTTTGCTTATAAATTATTATAATTTAGCGAAATATTTAATAGTTTTAACCATTTGGCTAGTATAACTATTTTCATTGTCATACCATGCTACTGTTTGAACTTGGTATGTATCATCATCAACTTTTGCAACCATTGTTTGAGTTGCGTCAAAGATTGATCCATGAGTTTCTCCAATAATATCGCTAGATACTAGTGGTTCTTCAGTATATCCATATGAATCATCAGCTGCTGCCTTCATAGCTGCATTAACACCTTCAACTGTAATGTCTTTTCCTTTAACTACAGAAACAAGAATTGTTGAAGAACCTGTAATAACTGGAACACGTTGAGCTGATCCAATTAGTTTTCCATTTAATTCAGGAATAACTAGACCGATAGCTTTAGCTGCACCTGTTGTATTAGGAACAATATTAGTTGCTGCAGCACGTGCACGACGTAAGTCACCTTTACGGTGAGGTCCATCAAGAATCATTTGATCTCCTGTATAAGCATGAATTGTACTCATGATTCCTGTAACTATTGGAGCATATTTGTTAAGAGCATTAGCCATTGGAGCTAAGCAGTTTGTTGTACAAGATGCTGCAGAGATAATTGTATCTTCAGCTTTCAAAATTCCTTCGTTAACTCCATAAACAACTGTTGGAAGATCGTTTCCTGCAGGAGCTGAAATAACTACTTTTTTAGCACCAGCATCGATGTGAGCTTGTGATTTAGCTTTAGAAGTATAGAAACCTGTACATTCTAATACTACATCAACATCTAATTCTTTCCATGGAAGTTTTGAAGCATCTGCTTCACTATAAATTTTAATTTCTTCGCCGTCAACTGTGATTGAATTTTCTCCAGCTACAACTTCATGACCAGCATATCTCCCTTGAGCTGAATCATATTTTAATAAATGAGCAAGCATTTTAGGATCTGTTAAGTCGTTAATTGCTACGATATCATATCCTTCAACACCAAACATTTGTCTGAACGCTAAACGTCCAATTCGTCCAAAACCATTAATTGCTACTTTTACATCTGCCATTCTATGACCTCCTTTTGATGCAATAAAATTATAAGATTATATTTTTTTTGTGTCAATTGTGAATAAATTACTTATTTATTAAGGGTCATTATTTATCCTTGTTGTTTAACATTTACATAAAAAAATACAACCTCAAAACAACTAACAAGTTGCTAGTTACATTATACCATGTAATTGTTATGTTTCTATCAAAGTAATTATAATTTTATTGTTTTTATTAAGTAATATTATATATTTTATTATAATTTACATTACTTGAACTTGTATGTTGAATTCCAATAATTATTTTGTTTTTATTTTTTATAATATCATTTATTAAATTTGTAAATAAAGTCTTTGTTTCATTATCTAACCCTGAATCAACTTCATCTAAAATGATTAATGAAACTTTTTCTTTTAAGATTATTAATTTAACTAAAGATAGTTTTTTCTTTTGTCCTCCAGATAATGAATCTCCGTTATAATCTAAATTTAAATCAAAACTGCCAAAATTTAATAAATCTAATATTTCATCAATTTCTATATCAGATATTTCTGTCTTTGTAACAATTCTTAAATAATCATATATTGTTTCATTTAAATATTTTTCTTCTTGTGCCAAATATAAAATTTGGTTAGATAATGATTCTTTTTTAATCGTATTTATATCTAAATTATTTATTTTTATTATCCCATCATACTTTTCATATATATTAGTAATTAACTTAAGTAAAGTACTCTTACCAGAACCGTTTTTACCTCTTATTTGTATTGTATCTCCTTTAACTAAATTAATACTTACATTCTTTAAAATAGGATTGCCATCATAACAAAAGGTTTTTATATTTATATCAATAGTTTTTACATCATCAATAAAGTTATCTCTTTGTCCTTTATTTAATTTAAGTATTTTTTCTATATTTTCAAAACATACATAACTTCTATTAACTTGTTGTAAAAGCATTTCTAAATTATTTGCTTCTTCCATTACCAAATTAAATACAATTGTATATATAACAATATTTAAAATAGAATTATTACTAACATTAACCGCAAGTATTAAAGAAAAAACCAATCTTAGCACAATATTAGTTTGTTTAATAATTCCAGAATAAAAATACACTGTTTTATTTTCATTAATAGAAGAATCAATAAAATTTTTAATATAAAACTTTGTTTTATTCAAATAATAATCATTTAAATTTTCAACTTTAATTTGATTTATTGACTCAGAAAAATCATTGATGTGACTATTAAAGTTTTTTATCTTTATATTAGTGCTAGAAGATGAATTTTGTATAGATTTATTTGAATAAAAAGTAATCAATAGACCTATTAAAAAAGAAATTAAAATAAAAAAACTTATTCTTTTATCCAAAACCAAAGAAAATATCAAAGAAAATATAACAACAGCTATTGAAGATGTTATTTTTGGCAAATGGTGACCTACAGTCCTAAAGATATCTAATATATTAGAAAATAATATATGCTTTACTTCATCATATTTAATATTTAGTTCACTTGTTTCTAAAATCCTTTCTTGGCATTTTATAGATAACTTAGAAATATAACTGCCTCCAAATTTATCTAATGAAATATACCATCTTATTTCTATAAATATTAATGCAAAAAATAATATTGGTAATACTATAATCACAAAAAAAATATTATAGTTTTTTACCATTTTAAATATATAATCTAATATCCATGGAATAATTGAAGTAATAATTGCATTACTTATAGACCAAAAAAAAGATACCAAATAATATTTTGGTGTTTTTTTAATTGAATCTAAAAAATAAGTAAATATTAATTTCATATAAACATTTTATCAAGTTTTACCCTCATAAAAAAGTCCTAGTTTTTACTAGAACTTCTCACTACTATATGGTGGTTTTTTATTATTTAAAAACACTTCATCTATAACAACAATATTTGAATTATATAATCGATTATATAATTCTTTGTTGCTTAATCTAGCCATTTTATAATCAACCACTTCATGTTTAGCTAATTCAAATAATGGATTTAATTTTTCTTGTTCACTTACATTTAAATAAACAATATGTCTTTGTTGAAGAGCCACATTTAATATTTTAAATAAACTCATGGTGTCTACATAAATACACTCTTCAATATTTAAAATTTTACTATCAATTATAAAACTTGCATAACCTCTAAGCTCTCCATTTTCATAATAGCCAACAATCTTTCCACCTTGCTCATTAACACTTTTTATCCACTTTTCAAAATCATCTAAATTCCTTATCTTATAACCATTAAATCTATTCATAAATTTCGCATATAATTCAAGCATTTCTGAAGCACTAGGATTAAATGTACAACCATCGTTTGTGATCCTTTGAACATGTTCCCTTGTAATTTCATACCTATTTCTTCTATAAATTGTTCTAAATCCAAACTGTTTTAAAAGCTCAGGATTTTGTGTAGTCGCAAAACTAATAAGTTCACTATGGTCCATATGAGAACAAATAGTAGAAATGATTTTTTCTACATGACCTCTACCCTGATATCTAGGTAATGTAGCTGCACCAACTATTGTAGAAACCTTTAAAACTCTTCCATTTATCATTACTTCACTAAAAACTCTGCTAGCACAAGAAACAACCTTACTATCCTCTATTTGAATAATAGTATCTTCAGGAACATGAATAGAATTAAAAAAGTAGTCTATAAAACGCTTATTTTCATTTGGAAAACAAGCAAGCCACACTGCCTTTACATTATTTGTTAAACTAGAATCCGATCTTCTCATTCTTTCTCCTTGCGCTCAGTAAACTCAACATCAATTACATCCTTATTAGTACTACTATCAGCATTATCCATCCAAGAATTATAATCATATTGTTCATTAATTTGATTAACTTGTTTATTAATCTCTTTTGTAATCTTATATCTAATATATAAATAATAAAGTATTATCACAATAATCAAAACTAAAATAACAGGCCAAAAGACTCTAATAAACATGCTTATAACCATAAAAAATATTAATAAATATAAAAAACTATAACCATCTCTCATAAAGTCCTCCTAACTTAGCTTTGATGCTATTTCACGAATCTTGGTAAATCTATGATTAATACCCGATTTACTCATAATAATACCAGTTTTTCTCTCATATTCTTTACTCAAATCAATTAAACTCATTTCAGGATTTTCTTTTCTTAATAAAGCTATATCCTTAAGTTTTATATCTAAACTATCAAACATACCAGCATCTTCAATTACTTTTATGTCATCTAATTGAGATCTAGCAGCTTTAATTGTTTTCATCTCATTAGCAACTTCACAATTATCAAGCCTTCTTAAACTATTTGTAAAATCCCTACTAATCCTTATATCCTCAAATTTAAATAATGCTTTAACAGCTCCTACAACTCTTAAAAAATCCGCAATCTTATCCGCAGCCTTTAAATACACTACATAAGAAGATCTTCTAACAATAACTTTTGCGGGCAAATTAAACTTAGACATTAGTTTTATTAAAAAATCTACATGTTTTTTAGAAGCAGCTGTAATTTCTAAATGATAATTAGATCTAACAGGAGAATTAACACTACCAGTAGACATAAAAGCACCTGCTAAATAAGATTTAACACAACATTCATTTTTAACTATCTTCATTAAAGGAGCATCTCTTAAACCTCTTTTGCCATACAAACCTAAATCAATTAATATTTCTTTTCCTTTTTCCAATATTTTAATATTATAAATATTATTCTTTTTTAAATTCATTTTCTTCATTACAGAAAGTTGAGTTTCAACATCATAAAGATCTTTTAATAATAACCATATTCTTTTCGCTATTGTTGCATTTTCAGTCTTAACCACAAAATATATTTCATCATCAACAATATTAAAAGTAGAACAAAGTTGTACTAAAGCTGAAAGTTCAGCTCTTTTACAACAAGGTTTTAGATCTATTTGAGCTATTTCATGTTTTACTTCACTAGTAAAAGACGACAAGCCAACACCTCCTACTTAAGCAGTTTTTCAACTACTCTTTTTATTTTTTGTGAATCATGCCTTATCAATTCATCTTTAAAGTCTAAAAGTGATTCACTAATTATTTCATAATCATGATTCATATATTTTGGCTTAACTACTGTACTACCTTCTTTAAAATACTTCACAATTAATTCTCTAGGTATTTCATCATTAGCCACAATAACTTTATCAATAAAAGCACCATGTTTATTTAAAGCTTCAACATGATCTTCCAAAGTATAACCATCTGTTTCTCCAGGTTGACTCATTATATTACAAAAATAAACTTTTTGTGCTTTAGTTTCCTTTAAAGCATCATCAATATCTTCAATTATTAAATTAGGAAGAATACTTGTATATAAAGATCCAATACCATAAATAATTAAATCAGCTTCTAAAATAGCTTTAATAGCCAAAGGAGTCGCATAAACTTTTCTATCATAAAACACCTTACTAATTCTATTATTAAAATTAGGTATATTTGCTTCTCCTTGAACAATAGTTCCATCTTCCATAATCGCAAATAAAGTAATAACTTGAAGTGAAGAAGGAATAATAGTTCCCTTTACATTTAAAACTTTACTAAGTATAGAAATGGCATCCATAAAACTACCTGTAGAATCAGTCATTGCAGTCAATATTAAATTACCTAAATTATGACCCTCAACATCTAAATCCTGTTCATCTTCACCAACTACTTCAAATCTATAATCCATCAATTGAGACAATAAAGTCTCATTTGCTGCAAGTGAAATTAAAACGTTTCTAACATCTCCCATTGCAGGAATATGAAAACGTCTTCTAAGTCTTCCAGTAGAACCACCATCATCCGCAACAGTAACTATTGCTGTAAGATCTATGCCATCTATTTCTTTTATCCCACGTAATATAGTTGATTGACCTTGTCCACCACCAATTACAACAACTTTTTTATTTTTCATTATCTAAACCTACTTTATCTCTATGCCCTTTAAAACAATTATATTTATCATTATAAAAATCATATAAATAATTAACGATTGAAACAGATCTATGTTGACCACCAGTACATCCAATACCAACAGTAAGGTGGTTTTTCCCCTCATTTACATACTGTTTAAATGAATAATCTAAAAAATCTGTAAGTATTTTAACATATTCTATAGTTTGAGGTTTTTCCATTACAAAATCATAAACAATCTTATCATCACCTGAATAAGGTCTAAGATTAACATCCCAATAAGGATTAGGTAAAAACCTTACATCAAACATTAAATCAGCATCCAAAGGAACTCCATGTTTATAACCAAAAGATATAAAACTAATTGTAAATGCAGGAACTCCTGCTTTTGAAAAATAACTTTCAATTTTAAATTTTAATTCTTTAAAGCTTAAAAAAGTAGTATCAAGTGTTAAAAAAGCTCTATCTTTATAATTTATAAACATTTCTCTTTCAGTTTGAATAGCTTCTTCTAATGATTTACATACATTACTTATAAGTAAAGGATGAGTTCTTCTTGTGCTTTTATATCTTTGTAATAAAACATCATTTGAAGCATCTAAAAATAACACCCTTACATCTAACTCTGTGTTTTTAAAAGCTCTAATAAATTCTGGGAAATCTCCTGCAGAAGTAGCTAATGCAGTGAAGTTATATCTTATATCGGAACTACTCTCAATTAGATCAGTAAGTAAATCAAGAAGTTGAACTGGGAAACTATCAATACAGTGATATCCCATATCCTCTAACATTGACATTGCGCTAGATTTACCAGCACCAGACATACCACTAATAAGTAATACACGCCTTTTTTCCATAATCATTTACCTCAATCCAATTCTACCACGGCTATTGGTGTATCACAAAACAAATAATGTGAAATTTAACTAAAATTTATTTAATGTTTTTAATCATAAAATAAAAAAGTGAACTATTCACTTTTTATAAACAATTCACTTATCCTTTAATATAATGAAACGCATTTTGAGCCGCTATAGCACCATCACTAGTAGCAGTAACTATTTGCCTTAATGTTTTTACATTGCAATCTCCAGCACCATATATTCCTTTTATAGCTGTTTCCATTTCCTCATTAACTAAAATATATCCATTTTCATCTGTAATACCTAAATCCTTTACAAATGAAGTATTTGGATCTGCACCTATATAAGGAAATATTCCATCTGTTTCAAGAGTAACTCTTTCTTTTGTATCAACATTTTCAAGAATAATTCCATTAACCTTATCATCACCAAGAATTTCAATTGGTATATGCTTTTTAATAATTTCAATCTTAGGATTTTCCATTACTTTTTCTTGAACTAGTTCATCAGCTCTAAATACATCTCTTCTAATAACCACATATAACTTTTTCACAAATTGAGCAAGATATAAAGACTCCTCTAATGCAGAGTTTCCTCCACCAATAACTACAACTGTCTTATCCTTAAAAAATGCTCCATCACAAACTGCACAATAAGAAACACCCTTACTAGTAAACTTTTCTTCACCAGGAATATTTAAAAGCCTTTCCTTTGTACCAGTCGCAATTATTACAACACTTGCCTTATATTCACTACCATCTTCAGTAATAATAGTCTTTATATCACCATCTATTAAATCAACAACATCACCATATAGATATTCAGCACCTAAAGCCTGTGTTTGTTCAAACATTTTATAAGATAAATCAGCACCATTAATATTTATAAAACTAGGATAGTTTTCAATTTCAAATGTTTTAACCATCTTTCCACCAGGAGCATTATATTCAAGCATAGCTACATCTAAACCAGCACGCTTTGCATAAATTGCAGCTGTCATTCCTGCAGGACCAGCACCAATTACAATTACATCATATCTTTTGTCCATGATTTATTACCCTCCTTTAATATATCTAAAACTTCAATTAAATCATTAATAAGTTTATTAGGCTTACTATCAATTAAAGCCTGTTTTCTATTTTCATCAAAAATATATCCAATAGAATATATACCAGCATTTTTAGCGGCTTGTATATCAGTAGAAGTATCTCCAATATATATACATTCATCTTGAGTATGATTCATTTCTTTACACGCAAGAAGCAAGCCTTCTGGATCAGGTTTTTGGTTTTTAACACTATCATAACCAATAACCAATTCTATATATTCATCTAAATTAAACATTTTTAGTCCCATTTCAACTGCATCTTTTAATTTAGTAGATACCACCCCTATTTTATACCCTTCTTCCTTTAATTGCTTTAAAAGTGCCTCCGCATTATTCATAGGAGAAACAAATTCCTTATGAATCTTAAAGTTATATTCTCTATATTCCTTAACTAATTCATCAACATCTTTATCAGGGAAATATTTTTCAAACATTACAAATAATGATGGGCCTATTACTTCTAACTGTTTTTCTTCATCAAAAACAATATCTTTTCTATATTTATTAAATAAATATTTATAACTTTCAATTATTGCAGGTGCTGTATTTAATAAAGTTCCATCTAAATCAAACAAGATTAAAGGCTTTTCTTTTTTTATAAACTTTTCAAATGCTCCAAATATTCCTAATAAACCAACAACTATAAATAATATAGATATTATTTGAGCCATTCTTAAACCCATGAACATCAAACTATCGCTTCTAAAACCTTCCACAAAAAATCTTGTGACTCCATACCATAAAAAATACATATAAGTTAAATCACCACGTTTATTTCTATTAAACCTTTTATAAACGTATCTAATTAAAATAAACCCAAGTAAATTAAATCCACTCTCCCATAAAAAAGTTGGCTGCCTATATGCACCATCGATAAACATCTTATCCTTTATAAAAGTAGGAAAATTGTTATAAAATGACTCACTAACAATATTTCCATATGCTTCTTGATTCGCAAAATTACCCCATCTTCCAATTGCCTGTCCAATAAGTACACTAGGTATAAATGCATCAGTAGTCCTTAATAAAGACATTTTATGTTTTTTAGTATAGTAATATGCATATATCAATCCACCAAAAATACCACCTTGAATTGCTAATCCACCTTCAAAAATAAAAAGTATTTTAATAGGATTACTTAAATAATAATTAATATTAGAAAATAATACATACCAGATTCTAGCACCTATTATTCCACTAATAAAAACACCAAAAAACAAATCTTCAACAGTTTCTGATTTATAACCGTTGTTTTTCATATCTTTATTTATAAAATAATATGCTGCTGAACCACCAAATAAATATCCTAAAGCATAATACGTGATTCTAAATATACCAAAAGATAAAAATGTTCTAGAATCAGGAAAAAATTGCATTATTCTTCTTCCTCCCTGCGTTTAGCATTCTCCGCATGTATATATTCAAGAACTCTATTTTCAAATTCTTTTGCACTATTAAAACCTTCTTCTCTTAATCTATAGTTAGTAACCGCAGACTCAACTATAACAGCCATAGATCTTCCCTCTCTTACAGGTAATGTAATTGTAGGAATATCTAAACCTAAAATATCTAAATATTGAGTATCTTCATTACCAACTCTCATATAATCTGATTTATCATTAAACTTTTCTAATTTAATTACATAATCAACATTAAACACTTTTAATAATGCACTAGCACCAAACATCTTTGCGACATCAATAATACCAATACCTCTAATTTCAAGCATACCTTCAAGTAGCTCAGGAGAAGTACCCTTAATTACATTATGAACTCTTTTTACATCAACTCTATCGTCTGTAATTAAAACATGACCCCTTTTAATTAATTCCAGTGCTATTTCAGATTTACCCATTCCAGATTCACCTGTAATTAAAACACCTACCCCATAAATAGACATTAATACACCATGTAATGTATCCATAGGAGCTAACTTTTCATCTAATAAAGTTATTAAATCGGCCATAACTCTAAAGGTAGGACCATCAGTCTTAAAAATAGGGAAATTTACACTTTCAGCCACCTCTTTTAAAATAGGTGGACAATCATAATTTCTAGAAATAACTATACAAGGAGTAAGTGCATCAGTTATCAACTTATATCTTTCTCTTTGTAATTCTTCAGACATTTCTTCAATATATTCTTGCTCTTTATTACCAATAATTACAACCCTTCTAGGCTCAGTAAGTTTTGTATAACCACTAAGTTCTAATCCAGGCCTATTAACATCTGGAACAACTACCCATCTTTCCAACGATTTTTCATCACCAGTTATTTGTTCATAATCAAAAAACTCTTTTATTTCTTTAACTGTTACTTTTCCTTCATATTTCTCTGACATTGCCATTCCCTTTCTAAAGCCTTCTTAACATAATATCCTGTAAAACTATCTTTGTTTTCAGATAACTCTTCTGGAGTACCTAAACCTACTATAGTACCTCCACCATCGCCACCTTCAGGACCTAAATCAATAATATAATCAGCACATTTAATAACATCTAAATTATGCTCTATAACAACAACTGTGTCACCATTATCAACTATTCTTTGAAGAACACTTAATAATCTTTTAACATCATGTGTATGTAACCCTGTAGTAGGCTCATCTAAAACATAAACTGTTTTACCCGTAGCCTTTTTTTGAAGCTCAGATGCAAGTTTTACTCTTTGAGCCTCTCCGCCACTTAAAGTAGTACTAGATTGCCCAAGTTTAATATAATCCAACCCTACATCATGCATAGTCTGTATCTTATCTCTTATTTTAACAATTGGAGAAAAAAACATTAAAGCATCTTCAACTGTCATCTCTAATATATCACTAATATTTTTACCCTTGTAAGTAACTTGTAAAGTTTCTTCATTATACCTTTTACCATGACAAACCTCACAAGGAACATAAACATCAGGTAAAAAATTCATACTAATACGTTTAACTCCATCACCTTGACATGCTTCACATCTTCCACCTCTAACATTAAATGAGAATCTTCCCTTATTATATCCTCTTATTTTAGCTTCAGGTGTTAAAGCAAATAAATCTCTAATATCATCAAACACACCAGTATAAGTTGCAGGATTACTTCTTGGAGTTCTTCCAATAGGATCTTGACTAATTTCAACAACCTTATCAATATTATCTAATCCTTTTATCCTAGTAAACTTACCAGGCTTTACTCTTTTTCTTCCTAAATGTTTTTGAATAGCTTTACAAAATATCTCATTTACAAGTGAACTTTTTCCACTACCACTAACACCAGTAACAACTATAAATTTACCTAAAGGAAACTTAACATTGATATTTTTTAAGTTGTTTTCTTTAGCGCCAATAACTTCAATAAATTTCCCATTTCCTTTTCTTCTTGTTTCTGGAGTATCAATTGTAAGTTCCCCACTTAAATATTTACCAGTAATTGAATTTTTATTATTAATAATTTCATCAATTGTTCCAACAGCTATAACTTCTCCACCATGCACTCCTGCACCAGGTCCAATATCAACAATATAATCAGATTCAATCATTGTTTCTTCATCATGTTCAACAACAATAACACTATTACCTAAATCTCTCATATTTTTAAGAGTAGCTATTAATTTTGCATTATCTCTTTGATGTAAGCCAATACTTGGTTCATCTAACACATATAAAACTCCTGTTAAACTAGACCCAATTTGAGTAGCTAATCTAATTCTTTGAGCCTCTCCACCACTTAATGTTCCTGCAAGTCTATCCATTGTAAGATAATCTAATCCAACATTTTTTAAAAAAATAAGTCTACTTTTTATTTCTTTTATTATTAAATCCGCAATCTTCATATTCATTTCAGAAAGCTTTAAATCATTCATCCAAACAATCGCATTTTTAATAGACATAGTTGTAAATTCATGAATATTTAAATCACCAACTCTAACACTTAATGCGACTTCATTTAATCTTTTACCACCACAAACGCTACAAGTACTTTCCATCATAAACGATTGATACCATTCCTTAGAAAAACTAGAACTTGTAGTTAAAAATCTTCTTTCAATTAAATCTTTAACACCCTCAATATAATCATTTTTAGTATATGTATTACCACCAGAAGTAGTAATTGAATATTTAATAGGTTTTTTAGAACCATGTAATATTATATCCATTTCTTTTTTGGTAAATTCTTTTAATGGTTTATCTAAATCAATATCATAATAATCACATAAAGTTTTAAAATTTTGCCATTCAATATTATCTTTACCAACTATGTTTTTATAATATCTAATTCCACCTTGGTTTATAGATTTTTCCCAATCTTCAATTAAGATATCAATATCAACTTCCATAGTAACACCAATACCCTTACAATTTTCACAAGCACCTATTGGAGCATTAAATGAAAACAATCTTGGCTCTAAATTAGGTACAGAAAATCCACAAATAGGACAAGCAAAATTACTAGAAAATAATATGTCTTCTCCATTAGCAAATACTATCGCATTTCCTTTTCCTAATTCTAAAGCAATCTCTAAAGAGTCATGCAATCTACTTCTTGAATCATCATTTTTTATTATTCTATCCACTACTACATCAATAGTATGTTTTACATTTTTTTCTAAATCATCAACTTCTTCTAAATATCTAGTTTCACCATCAATTCTCGCTCTAATAAAACCATCTTTAATTAATTTTAAAATTAAATCCTTTTGTGTTCCCTTTTTATCTTTTATAACTGGAGCCAATATTTCCAATCTTGTTTTATCTTCTAACTCCATTATCCTATCAATCATTTGCGTAATAGTTTGAGCACTAATAGGAATATTATGATTAGGACAATAAGGAACTCCAACTCTTGCATATAAAAGTCTTAAATAATCATATATTTCTGTAACAGTTCCAACAGTACTTCTTGGATTACTATGAGTTGTTTTTTGATCTATAGAAATAGAAGGACTAAGTCCTTCAATAAGTTCAACATTAGGTTTTTCTACTCCACCTAAAAACATCCTAGCATATGCACTAAGAGACTCAACGTACCTTCTTTGCCCTTCAGCATATATAGTATCAAAGGCAAGAGATGTTTTGCCTGAACCAGATACACCAGTCATAACTACAAGTTTATTTCTAGGAATTTCTAAATCTATATTTTTAAGGTTATTTTCTTTTGCGCCTTTAATAATAATTTTATCCATATTTTACCTCGTTACTTATTATACAACCTTTATATTAGCTAAACAATTAAATGACTTGTAGTCATATTAATAGATTTTATATATTATTTACATTAAAGTGTCACTTAAGGTGATTAACTATGAAAAGGATTATTGTGATTATGGGAATACTATCAATGTTATTAGGTTGTTTAAAAACAAATAAAAACATAAATATTATTAATGCTGAAACTGCATATGAATTGATGCAAACTGAAGAAGTTATTGTTTTAGATGTAAGAACAATTGATGAATTTAAAGGCGGTCATATTGAAAACGCAATTCACTTGGATGTATCAAACATTAAAGATGAGATGCCAGATGTTTTACCAGACAAAGATGCAAAAATATTAATTTATTGTAGAAGTGGAAACAGAAGTTATCAAGCCGCACTTAAACTAGATAAATTAGGATATACAAATATTTATGATTTTGGTGGTTTAAACACCTGGCCTTATGAAATAGTAAAATAAGTATAAAAACTTTATTTAAACAAAAAAGATTCTATTTAATTTAGAATCTTTTAATATCCTCCATATATTTCAAGTTCGCAATCAATGTCTTCTCCCTTGATTCCTACTTCTTCTTCATGTTCTACATAAATTACTTTAGGTTCGATTTTTTCATCCAACACTTTTTCAATCTTTACAATAACTCCTTCAAATCTTTCATCATTATTAAAGTTCCCATAATTTACAAGTCCAGTAGGACCAACTCCAAAGTATTCTCCAGCTTTTTTAGCATCAATTACAAACTCAATAATATGACCACTATTAGCCGCACATCCATTAGTATATGCATCAGGTTTAGCATCAACTTTAACTATTGGTAATACAATACCTGTATCAAGTGTAAAATAATATCTTGAACCTATTGCACCAAAACCACTAGCCAAAGCAGCCCCAATAAAACCTTCCTCATCATAAAGCATTCCTGTAGTTTCATCTATAGTCATCTTTTCATGAATATATTTATATTGAGGAGATGATTTTTTTGTAATTGCAGTATATGGCATATATGTTTTAGCACTTATGTTATAACAAACGCTCATTTCTTCAGTTTTAAACTCTTTTTCATAAGTATCAAAATGGTCAATTGTAAACTCTTCTACATTAAATCCAGAAAGAGTAGTAAATAAAGTTATACCAATTACAAGTGTAATAATTTTTTTAATATTAATTTTTAACATGAAAAAATTATATCATATTAATCATTTTGGTCAAATATGTGAGTTTTTAAAAAGAAACCTTTTTAAGATTTCTTTTATTATTTTACATCATAATATTCTTCTAAAGTTAAGCCAGATTCATATACTTTTAAAGCTTCTTCTTTACCAATATATCTATAATGCCAAGGAGAATACATTATCCCTGTAACACTTTCCTTACCATCAGGATATCTTAATATAAATCCATATTTATAAGAATTTTCTACTAGCCATTTGCTAGTACTTGTATTTTTAAAACAATTATATAATTTACACTTGCCATCAGCACCAACCAAATCAACCGCTAAACCTAATTGATGCTCACTAGCACCAGGAGTTGCATCCATTCTATTTGCATACTTTCTGCCATATTTTTCTTCATATGTAAACCATAATGATCTTTGATACTTATAAGATCTATATCCACTAACTGCAACTATATTTATTCCATCTACTTTTGCGGCTTCTACCATTTCTTCATAAGCCTCTGCGGCTTCTGGTCTAAGCATATTTTTCTTATCTATACTAACAAGTTCTGGTACATAAGTATCCGGAATTTTTCTTTGTTTATTTACAATTTTATTAATACTATCATCACTATCAATATCAATCACTACAGGAGTTGGTGTTGGCTCTTGTGTTATTTCAGGTGTTGGCTCTATAGTAGGTTCTACTACAGGAGTCACAATAGGTGTAGGTATTGGTTCTACTTCTTTTTTACAACTTCTTGTAACACATTCTAAAAATAAATATCCAACACATACTATTATTAATACTGTTAATAATGCTATTACCTTTAATTTTTTCCTAACACCATCATTCATAAAAATCACCTACTCGCTTCTTAAAGTATCCCTTAAACTCTTTTTAAGAGATTTTCCGACTATAGTACTAGCTGCACCATAATGAATAGATAACCCTGCCTTTGTTTCAGTAACTCTTGTAGCCCCTAAACTTAAAAGCTTATTAGCATCTACCACAGTTGGATCAAACAATTGAATTGTAAGTTTACCAACAGAAGTATTTATCATTTTAATATTACTAGTACCACCAATAGCCACAAGTGTTCCTTCAGTCATTCTCTTAGTATTACCTGTATTAAATAAATCAACAGCTAAATGCAAGAAATAAAATCTTGTAAAAAAGAAATAAACAATACCACTAATAACTCCAACTATTACAATCCATCTAATTGAATCCATTAAATTAGGATTTTTAATATATGTTATTAGTTCTAATAATGTTCCAGGACTTGCGACAACTGCACTAGATCCTGAATAATTAAATCCTAAAGAATATCCTAATGCTTGAAAAGTCGCAAATAAACCTCCTGTAAATACAATATGGAATAAATACAATAAAGGTGCAAGCATAAACAACAAAATTTCTAAAGGATATAAAACTCCTGTAAATACTGATACTAATGTTGCAATTATAAAAAATGTCATCAATCTTCTTTTTTCAAACTTATCTGTATATATAGAAAATATTCCCCATATCAATCCAGGAACCGCAAAAATGTTCAAAACATAGTATGGAGTAATAAATTTACCACTACTTTGTTGTAATTGATTTGCGGCTAATGAAACTGTCCATATGTTTACATCACCAGCTATACTTTCTCCAACTGAGTTAGCCCATGTACCACCATTAGCTTGAAACCAAAAAGGTGTTCTAATTATATTAGAAAGGTGAAATGTTGTCATTAATCTTTCAGTTACACCATATGTAAACAAGCTCATAGGATTAGTAATATCCTTAGAAATAAATGTAATTACCCTAAATATAAATTCATAAAAAGGTGTAAATAAAATAGCCACTAAAATACCAGCTAAAGCACAATAAAATATATTAATTATTACTGCATATATATCTTTATCTAAAAACGCAAAAAATCCATATCCAGACTTATTTCTAGATTGCTTATAAGACAATCTAGTAATTAATATAACAATTATCATTCCAATAGCACCTGTTTGAAGCGGATAATTAACACCACTAAATCCAGGAATATTATTAGTCACAAAACTTATACCTAAAATTGGTGAAAATGCAGTACTTGGAAGTGATTTACTCGCAAAAAGCATTGTCATAACTAAAAAAGTTAAATAACCAATAAAACCTGCCATTATAGTAGTTCCCGCATTAACTCTTCTATTAACACCTCTTAACAAAAATAAGATAGGACTATTTACTATAATTAAGCTTCCAAGCCTGTTAAAAAGCTCCCCGATTAATATAATTACATCATTTTTTATTACAAAAATTGATGAAAAAGCGGGATTAATTAATATATTTCCAATTCCATAAACTATTACTCCTAAAAGTAATACTTTTAATGGAAATTGAAAAACTTCAAAAAATGAACGCCATAATCTCATATGATTACCTCGTGAATAATTCTAACATCAATATATTCTTACTTCAAACTACTAAAACAAAGTTTGAAGTTTTTTAAAATAAGAAACATTTTTAAATCTTAAAAATTTTATTTTCTTTTCACCTAATTCAACAGAAATCTTTTTGTGATTACCATTTAATTTATAAAAACAAGAATCAATACATAAAATTGCATCCTCAAAACAACTTGATTCAAAAACAATCTTTGAATCTTCGCTCATCACAATAGGAACACCTAATGATCTATAAGCACTATGATGAATACCAGCTATTTCACTCATCTGTATTAAAGGTAATCCATCTTGTATAACTGCACCTTTTAAAGATCTATTATACGCAGTACTTCCTATTTGAGTACTAACACACATTCCTGTACCTCTAAAAGTTTCAAACTCTTCTCCATTTAAAGTTACATTTAACACTTGAGTTCTAACTACATTTTCAATCCTCATTTCATTAAGTGCATAATAAACATCATTATTATCTACTTTAACTTTAAGTAATTGATATTCTCTTAAAATTGGTTTTTTATTAATTAAATCATCAACAAATTCCTCAACTTCATCAGATTTATAATCTGTAAAAAAACCAAGAGTTCCTGTATGAATACCATAAAAACTAACTTCATCTAATCTATCAATATTGTCATGTACAGCCTTTAAAAAAGTTCCATCTCCACCTATTACAATAATGATTTCAGAATTAGTTTCATCATAAAAATATCCATTATTTAATAATGTTTCTTTAATATAATCATTTATATTATTTGATGTTTCATCAAATCTAACTACTGTCTCAAATCTTTTCATAGATTAATTATAGCTTAATATAGTTAAAATAATAAATTTATTCAGAAGTTTATCAATTTATTTTTATAGAGACAATGAATATATCCATCAATTATATTATTTATATGTCTTTCTTTAATTCTATAATATGGAAGATTAATATCATTAGATATTAATAAATAATGTTTTTTATCTTCCTTAACATCTAATAACATATCTTTTAATTCTTCTTTTTTCATATAGTAAGTTGAAAGCATATATGGCTTTTTAAAAATACTCATTAAATCTTTAATTGACTTCACTTGACCTTTAATAAAAATACAATCAAAAACAAAACTTTCTTTTAAGTAATCTTCAAAATAATCCATTGTAATAGATTTATTAAGCCATAAATTAAAATTCTCATCTTCTTTAACATTATATTTAGCATCTAAGTTAATTAATGAAGCAGATGCTTCTATTATTGTTTTTGAAGATTTTTCAATCTGAAAAGATAAATGTCCAATACTTATTGCCCTACAATTTGGTTGAACAAAAACTAAGCCTGTATTTTTAAAGTTTCCACAACTATCTCTATGTTGATGCCCTAAAATTAAACCATCAATATTAGGATAGTTTTCCATTATTTTATAACCTTCATCTTCTTTAGTATCATATTGAGTAACATTTCCAGTTATTGGATCTTTTTCAAAACCACCATGATATAAAACTATAACTAAATCAGATTTTTCTTTCACTTCATTAAGATATAAATCTAAAGCCTCAAAAACTGTTAATACTTTAAAGTTTCTTAAATTATCAAAATCAGTTAATTGAGAAAGATTTGATGTAACTATTCCTAAAAAACAAATTTTAACTCCTTGATTTTCAATTATTTTATAAGGCTTAAATACAGCATTATTATTTTCATCTAATATATTTGCGCATAAATATGACATTGTAAGATTTTTGGTATATTTTTTTAAAATATCTATACCATAATCAACATCATGATTACCTAAATTCATTACATCAAAATTATCATTTGCATATTCAATTAAAAGATTCTTTTTATCATTAAAAATAAACTCATTATTAAAATATGTTGACCTTATAGACCCTATAAAATAATCACCATTATCAACAATAATAGAAAAAGGATATTTTTCCCTTATTAAAGATAAAGAATTATAATATCCTTCTTCTCCATGAATATCAGATGTTGCAAATATATCAATATTAATCATTGTAAGTTCTTTCTTATTTTAGCTGAAATAGAATCTATTATCAAAACTGTTAAAATAACAGCTATTAATATTATAGAAACCTTACCCCAATTCCTTGCTTGAATCGCAAAAATTAATGGAGCTCCAATACCACCAGCACCAACAAGTCCCAGTGTTGCGGCTGATCTAACCGCAATTTCTAAGTGAGTTAATATTAATGATGCTTGAATAGGCATAACTTGAGGAATTCTTGAATAAAACATTGTTTGCCAAAATGATGCCCCTACAGATTCTTGAGCTTCAAAACTATAATCTGAACTAGCTTCCATTTCTTCCGCAAAAAGTTTTCCCATCATACCTATATGGTGTACACCTATAGCTAAAACTCCCGCAAAAGGACCAGGTCCTACAACCTTCACAAATATTATCGCATAAATAAGCTCCGGAAAAGCTCTAAGTACATTTAATACAAATTTTCCAAATTTTGGAATACCTATTAATTTTGAATATAAATTTTTAGAAGCAACTAATGAAAGAGGATATGCTAAAAACGCACCAATAAATGTACCTAAAATTGCAATATTTATTGTTAATATCATTAAACTAAATACATCTTCCCCTGAACCATCATATAAGTAATTCCAATCCGGTTTACTTAAACCAATTAAAACATTTTTAAATGATGAAAGAGTAAAATATTCTAAACTTGAATAATCTACACTTAAAACTGAATAAAGGACTAAAATAATGACAATAAAAGAAACAGTTTTTGAAAATTTATTTGTCATGATAATTTCCTCCTTAAATATCCACTCAAACCATCTACAATAAACACTAAAACAAAAATAGTAAGTATAACTAGCGATACTCTGTCATATCTCATTAAACCTAAAGATGTATTCATAATAAGACCTATACCACCAGCTCCAACATAACCAAGAACTGTAGAAGCTCTTATATTAACTTCAAAAGCATAAAGTGTATAAGAAGCTATTTGATTTACGATTTGAGGTAATATCGCATAGAAAGCAACTTTTATCTTATTAGCACCTACTGACTCTTGAGCTTCAACAGCTCCAACCTCAATAGTATCTATTGCTTGATAAAAAAGTTGTGAAGTCATTCCAAAAGTAAATATAGCAATTGTCATAACTCCAGTAAATTCACCTATACCAAAAATAGCAACTAATATAGCAGCTAACAAAAGACTTGGTATAGTTCTAACAACACCCATTATAAATTTTGCTATATTTGTAATTGTTTTATTTTTTGTAAAAATCATTGACCCTAAGAAAGCTATAGGTAAACCTGTAATAACACCCAAAAATGTTCCATAAATAGACATTTTTATTGTTTGAATCATAGGTTTTATTATATTAGGAAAATAAGAAAAATCAGGCTTTAAAAATCTTGATAAAAATCTCCACATTTGATCAGAGTTTCTAAATACCTCCATCAAATCAACACCAGTATTTATCACACTAATAAATAGCAAAGCAAGAATTATTAAAACAATTAATAAATTTTTAGGAAAATCTCTATGTATGGTATCCTTCAATTTCATGCTACTTCCTCATCCTTTTTTAATATTTCACTACCATATATTTCAGTTAACTTTGCATCAGTAGCATCTTCAGGAGTACCATCAAATACAAGTTCCCCTGCTCTTAATCCTATTATTCTTGTAGAATAATTTCTAGCTAATTCAATAGAGTGAATATTTACAATTACAGTTTTATTTAACTGTGTATTTAAATTCTTTAAATCATCCATAATTCTTACAGAAGTAACTGGGTCTAAAGATGCTACAGGCTCATCAGCCAATATAATATCTGCCTCTTGAACTATTGTTCTAGCAATAGAAACTCTTTGTTGTTGACCACCTGAAAGTTCATCACATCTAGAATGAAGCTTATCATCTAAATCCACTCTTTCTAATGCCTTATTTACTTTTTCATAGTCTTCCTTAGAAAATATACCTAATATACTTTTTAAAGTTGAATAATATCCTAAACGTCCAGATAAAACGTTTTTTTGTACAGTCATTCTCTTAACAAGATTAAACTGTTGAAATATAAAACCAATTTTTTTCCTTATATCCATCAATTCTCTTTTAGATGCTTTAGTAATTGATTTTCCATTTACAATTATTTCACCTTCAGATATATCATTTAATCTATTTAAAGATCTTAATAGTGTTGACTTACCTGAACCACTAAGACCAATTATTGAAACAAATTCTCCATCATTAATTGTTAAATCTAAGTTCTTTAATCCAACAACACCATTAGGATATACTTTTGTAACATTTTTTATTTCAATCATAATTTCCTTGTATGATAATTATGTACCTTGTCATACATAAAATCATATTCCTTTCTAACCTTTGATAGAATGAAGTAGAAACCATGTTTACTCTTATTTTT
>JGI24707J26582_10000393_pt1 | contig 33468 bp, 29 predicted proteins | sample BioPla1DNA1_FD_26582 | JGI IMG/M metagenome (IMG submission 26582)
GATAACAATGGCCGCCTAATTGAAGAAGCCGGTTGGTATCAAGATGAGTATGGTGATTGGTATTATTTCAACGCTGATGGTTCAGGCTATGATGGTTGGCTAGAGGAAGATGGTAAGCGCTATTACATAGATAATGGACGTGTACGTACGGGAAAAGCGTTGATATACGATTACGATGCCGGGGATGGCAATCACTGGAATTTCGATAACAATGGCCGCTTAATTGAAGAAGCTGGTTGGTATGACGATGAATATGGTGGTTGGTATTATTTCAACGCTGATGGTTCAGGCTATGATGGTTGGCTGAGATCTGGTGACAAGTGGTATTACATAGATAAAGGCTATATGCGTACGGGAGTAATCTATATTGATGGTAAATACTGGAATTTCGATAACAATGGCCGCTTAATTGAAGCATCCGGTTGGTATCAAGATGAAAGTGGCGATTGGTATTATTTCAACGCTGATGGTTCAGGCTATGATGGTTGGCTGAGATCCGGTGACAAGTGGTATTACATATCTAACGGCCGTATGCGTACGGGAGTAATCTATATTGATGGTAAATACTGGTGTTTCGATAGTAATGGCCGCTTAATCAAGAAAACAGGATGGTACAAGGATGACAATGGTGATTGGTATTATTTCAATGCTGACAGTTCAGGCTATGATGGTTGGCTGAGATCCGGTGGTAAGTGGTATTACATAGACGGAGGCCGTATGTGTACCGGAGTAGCATATGTTGAGGAGACATGCTGGCGCTTCGATAGTAATGGCCGCTTAATTGAAGAAGCAGGTTGGTACAAAAATGAATATGGTGATTGGTACTATTTCAATGCTGGAGGTTTTGGTCGCAATGGTTGGCTGAAATCCGGTGACAAGTGGTATTACATATCTAACGGCCGTATGTGTATGGGGATAACATGGCTATACGAAAATCGCTGGTTTTGGTATGGTACACACTGGAATTTTGGTGGCGATGGTCGCTTAATTGAAGCATCCGGTTGGTATCAAGATGACAATGGTGATCGGTATTATTTCAACGCTGATGGTTCAGGTTATGATGGCTGGCTGGAAGAAGGCGATAAGCGCTATTACATAGATAACGGCCGTATGAGTGCTGGAGCAACGTGGGTATACGACGACGATAACGGGTATGGTACATACTGGCATTTGAATGATGATGGTGAGCTAGTAGAAGAAGGTGGTTGGTATGAAGATGATGAGTATGGTTATCGGTATTATTTCGATGCTGACGGTTCAGGCTATGATGGCTGGCTGGAAGAAGGCGATACATAGATAACGGCCGTATGAGTGCTGGAGCAACGTGGGTATACGACGACGATAACGGGTATGGTACATACTGGCATTTGAATGATGATGGTGAGCTAGTAGAAGAAGGCGGTTGGTATGAAGATGATGAGTATGGTTATCGGTACTATTTCAATGCTGACGGTTCAGGCCATGATGGTTGGCTAGAGGAAGACGGTAAGCGCTATTACATAGATCAAGGGTATGTATCTTGTGAACGAACGGCAGAACAAAACGGTTGGTACGAAGATGAGGATGGTACTCGGTACTATTTTGAGGCTGATAGTAGGTGGACTTACCATGGCTGGCTGGACGACGGCGGTAAGCGATATTACATACACGACGGCCGTATGTGTACGGGAATAACATTGATATACGACAATAACTGGGAGGGTACATACTGGCGTTTCGGTAGCAATGGCAGCTTAGTGGAACAGGCAGGTTGGTATCAAAATGATGATGGCGATTGGTATTATTTCAACGCTGATGGTTCAGGCTATGATGGTTGGCTGAGATCTGGTGACAAGTGGTATTACATAGATAAAGGCTATATGCGTACAGGAGCAATCTATGTTGGTAGTATTAGATGGTACTTTGACAACAATGGCCGCCTGGTAGAACAGGCCGGCTGGCGTCAAGATAAGTATGGTGATTGGTACTATTTCAACGCTGATGGTTCAGGCTATGATGGCTGGTTGAGATCAGGTAGCAAGTGGTATTACATAGATAGAGGCAATATGCGTTCAGGAGTAACAGTTATCAATGATAAATGCTGGCGCTTCGATAGCAATGGCCGCTTAATTGAACAAGCCGGTTGGCATCGAGGTGAGAATAGTGATTGGTACTATTTCAATGCTAATGGCTCAGGTTATCATGGGTGGCTTAGATCAGGTGACAAGTGGCATTATATAAATGAAGGCCATATGTGTACAGGAGCAACAGAAATTAATGGTAAATACTGGCGCTTCGATAGCAATGGCCATTTAATTGAACAAGCTGGTTGGTACCGAGAAAGGTATGGTAGCCATTACTACTTCAATGCTAACGGTTCAGGCTATCATGGCTGGCTAAAAGATGATGGTAAATGGTATTTCATAGATGCAGGCCGTATGCTTACAGGAATAACAAAAATTAATGGTAAATACTGGCGCTTCGATAGTAATGGTCAGTTAGTAGAACGGAGCGGCTGGTACGAATATTCTTATGAAGATTGGAAAGTTCTATTTTATTTCAAAGCTGACGGTTCAGGCTATGATGGTTGGTTGGAGGAAAACAGCAAATTGTACTACATAGATCAAGGGTGGGCTCTATCTGCTAGTTCTATTTACCATAGGCTTCATAGTTTTTATGTAATTGATGGTCAATTACGTCAATTTGACTATGATGGGGTCTATCTAGGAACGGTTAAGGGCTGGGTAAAAGAGGTATATCCGTATAACCCTAAAATATCTAACTGGCATTATGCAAATAGCGATGGCTCCGTATACACCGGTTGGCTTAGACAAAATAATAAGTGGTATTACATACACGAAGATGGTTTAATGGCAACAGGCCGTGTCACTGTAGGTGCAAACACTTACATTTTTAATAGTTCAGGATCATTGGCAAACGGCTGGGCAAAAATACAGGAGTTTTATGATGAAGGTTATGGTTTGTACTGTTCTCATGAAGATTTGTACTATGCAAACAGTAATGGTACCGCATATCATGGTTGGTTGAAGTATAATAATAAATGGTACTATTTTGACAATGGTTTGATGGTAAAATATGCGCATACAATTAATGGTATAAGTTATAAGTTTGACAAAGACGGTGTTTGGATCTCGTAAAGAGTTAATTAAAGAGAAGAGTGCCAAGCAAATTGGACACTTAGGTAGAACTTGAACTGAAAGAAAGTTATTATTCTGGTTTGGATAAGTGTCATGGCAGTAGAGTAGCTTCATAACATTAGAGCTTAATTTTTGCAGCGAAAACAATAGAGGCCTTGAACGTTGGTAATACAATATTCAAGGCCTCTATATTTACAAAGATCCGGGAACCCATCTGAAGTTCAATTACTTTCAGTGCGTGGATCATCGCCGCTTTATTTATGGCTCAACTTTTAAAAAGCGCTTCACGGGTATATCGATCAACCAACAGCAATAAGCAGATAATATGTGATGTCTGTGTGCTTTTCTATAAATTTTACCCTTGCTACAATTATTATCGGGAACCAAGCCCCGGATGAGATCGTCTAATTGATGAATCTCAACAGAGATGGACTTAACAAATAATACGCTCACCGGAGCGCAAATAATTAAAGCGAGGATTATTTTATGAACAAGAAACTAAAAACCACTCTCCTGGGCCTTCTGAGCCTGACCCTAATTTTCGGTCTGATCTGGGGAATCTCCGTACTGAATGCGCCAAAGCAGACACAAGCTGCACCGACCGGAGCAGATAACTCAGCAGCAAGCGACCAAGTAACAGCTGCCGGTATTGGCAAAGTATCTGTCGAGCCGGATATTGCCTATCTGACTCTGGGCTATGAATGCAAAGACAAAGATGCAGCCAAGGCAGCGAGCGACAACGCCGCCAAGATGGAAGCTATCCTCAAAGTCGTCAAAGCCGAAGGTATCAAAGAGGAAGACATCAAGACAACCAGCTATGATATCTATCCTATGTATAACTATTACGGCGATAAACGCAACTTTGAAGGTTACCAAATCACGCACTATGTCCAAATCACAGTCAAAGATCTCAAGAAAACCGCGACAATTCTCGACAAATCAGTCCAGGCCGGAGCCAATCTGGTTTCCAATATCCAGTTTGATGTCGCCGACCGCGGCAAGGCCTACCAGAGTGCTCTCGACGCCGCCGTCAAAGATGCCAAGCTCAAAGCCGAGACCATGACCAAGGCCGCCGACATCACAGGCGCCCTCAAGCTCACCCAAGTCGTAGAAGTAAGCTACACTGCAGAGCCCATCTATGCGCGAAATATGAAAGATATGGCAGTTGCCGAAGACGCCGAATACTCAACCCCAATCAGCGCCGGTACCCTCGACGTCACCGCCAATGTCACCGCCACCTTCACCTGGGCCCCGTAAGTACAAACCTTGCCATAAAACTGATCTTAAGAAACAAAACCGGAGCTTAAAAGTAAAAACAAAGTTTAGAAATCAAAACAAAAGCTCAGAAGCAAGCCAAAGCTCAAATATAAGACAAAAGTGAAATAGCAAAACTAAAATCATATAAGTAAAGACGATAGCAGGTTCTATCGTCTTTACTGGCATTTCTCATGTTAATCCATTGTATGCCAACACCTTAGTTAGTGATATAATCGCGGTTGTGTAGTACTATCTAAGGGCATATAGAACGATTGCCAAAAGAAAGGTCACTGATGCGATCTAAAGATATTGATTTAGAGAAGAAGCAAAAACCAAAGATCTATTTAGCTTCTCCCCATATGAGTTCACAAGGCTTTGAAATGGAGTACATCCGACAAGCTTTTGCTACTAATTGGATTGCACCACTTGGTCCTAATGTCAACAGCTTTGAAAAAGAGTTTGCCGACTATTTAGAAATTCCGGCCGCAGCCGCACTTTCTTCAGGGACCGCTGCTATCCACTTAGCCTTAAAGCTTGCAGGTGTTGGTGAAGACTACAGACCGGGAACTCCCTCTCATACTGAAGACGATATAGTTCTTTGTCCGTCACTTACTTTCTCTGCTAGCGCTAATCCCATTGTCTATCAAAGGGCAACACCGGTTTTCATCGATTCAGAAACTGAAAGCTGGAATATGGATCCCCAGGCTTTGAAAGCCGCCTTAGAGAAATATGGTTCCAGAGTCAAAGCAGTTATCCTAGTTCATCTCTATGGCCTTTCAGCTCATGTAGAGGAAATACATGCGCTCTGTCAAAAGTATGATGTGCCATTGATAGAAGATGCTGCTGAGTCCTTAGGTTCCTTTTACTTGTCATCAGATGGCGATGGTAACACTTGGAAACATACCGGAACCAAAGGTAATTATGGCTGCTTTAGTTTCAATGGCAATAAGATTATTACTACATCCGGCGGTGGTATGATAACTGTTAACAAAGCAGATCAGGCGGAAGAAAAAATCAAGAAAGTTAGATTTTGGGCGACACAATCACGTGATCCTGCTCCCTGGTATCAGCATAGTGAACTGGGGTTTAACTACAGAATGTCGAATATCTGTGCAGGGATTGGTCTTGGCCAAATGAAAGTTCTTGACGAACATATTGCTAAGAAAAAACAGATCTTTGAATACTATAAAGCCGTACTTGAAGACTACCAAGACCTTTGCCAAATGATGCCCGTACAAGCCTGGAGTCGTCCCAACTATTGGTTGAGTTGTTGTACATTCGCTGATCCGCAGAAGCCAATGGCAGTTTACCGTGCCTTAAAAGAACAAAATATAGAATCACGTCCTATCTGGAAGCCTATGCACCTGCAACCATATTACTCACACTGCGATTTCATCACAACTTCAGACGGTGCAAGTGTTAGTGAAGCTATTTTCAACCATGGCTTATGTCTTCCAAGCGATGTTAATATGAAAGAAAATGATCTTGAAAGAATAATGCAAGTAATAAAGGGGATAATTTAACGGTGTATGTTTCGATAGTGAAGCCAACGCTAGATAGGATCTTCGCATTATTAGGACTAATTATTTTAAGTCCACTTTTCTTGTTATTAGTGATACTAATTAGAGTGAGTCTAGGTTCACCAATACTATTTATTCAAGAAAGAGTAGGCTTAGATGAAAAGCGGTTCAATCTTTTTAAATTCCGNACTATGACTAATGAGCTTGATAAAAATGGCATACTNTTAGCAGATGCTGAAAGACTTACNAAATTCGGCAAATTTCTGCGATCAACTTCACTAGATGAATTGCCTGGATTAATTAATGTCCTGAATGGGAGCATGAGCTTTGTTGGGCCAAGACCGCTTTTGGTTGAATACCTGCCTTTGTATAATGAAAGACAGAAAAGGAGACATAATGTAAAACCAGGTATCACAGGCTGGGCTCAAATCAAAGGTCGAAATGAATTAAGTTGGCCCCAAAAATTTGAGCTTGATCTTTGGTATGTTGAAAATGTGTCATTTTTTACAGATGTAAAAATCATTTTTAAGACTATTACTGTGGTTTTAACCCGAGAAGGGATTTCTAGTGAGACCAGTGTAACGATGGAAAGATTTTCTGGTAATGATTATGAGTAATGATTTGTTAAAAGACATTGCTATTATTGGTGCTGGTGGCTTTGGAAGAGAAGTTAGATGGCATATTGATCGTATCAATGAAAAAAATCCGCAATGGAATTTCATTGGATTTTTTGATGATTTGTACAGCGAAAAAGCAAAAAACACACAAGGCATTATTGGTAATATAAGTGATCTGGTCAAAACTTGTTCACCTTTACATGTAGTATGTGCTATTGCTTCACCTGAAATTCGTCAAAAGATTGTGGACCTATGCACTAAGAACCAATTGCTATCATTTCCTAAATTAATTGACCCGTCAGCTATTGTTGGCAAAAACAGTAAAATTGGTAATGGTTGTGTATTATGTGCAAATGTTACTGTAACTACAAATGTGACCATAGCTGACCATGTGCATATTAATTCTGGTAGTACAGTAGGACACGATGCTAAAATAGATTCATTTGTAACTATTTATCCGTTAGTAAGTATTTCCGGCAATACCAATCTTAAAATAGGAGTTGAAATGGGCACCAATTCAACGATATTACAAGGCTTATCCATTGCCAGTAAATGCAAAATTGGAGCGGGAGCAGTCGTAACTAAGAATATTAAAGAAATCGGAGGAACGTTTGTAGGAATTCCAGCAAGAAAATTGTGATTAATAAAAGTTGAAATAAAACATATTGATCATGGCTTAGAGAAGTTCTTAAAAGAAGGTTTCATGAAGAAAAAAATTTGGATTTTAAATCATTACGCCACTTTGATGATGATTAATAAAGATGGAAGACACTACAACTTTGCAAAATATTTGCAACAGGATAATTATGAAGTAACAGTTTTTTGTGCTAACACTGTACATAATTCGGAAATAGTATTCACTGTAGAAAATAGGCTATATAGAATTGAAGCTATAAATGGTATTAGATATGTAATAGTTAAAGCAGTACCATACTCTGGCAATGGATTATCCCGCATTTTAAACATGTTAATTTTTGCACATAATTTGAAAAAAACTGCCAAAAAATTAATCAACAGTAATGATAGACCCGATGTAATACTAGCTTCTTCAGTACATCCTTGGACTATACAATCAGGGTTGAAAGTTGCAGAAAAATACCATATACCTTGCATTTGTGAAATTAGAGACCTTTGGCCTGAAACACTAATATCATTGGGGATATTAAAGAGGGATAGTATAGTTGCTAAATATTTATATAAAAAAGAAAAATGGATATATGAGCGTGCTGATAGAATAATATTTACTATGGAGGGGGGTGTTAAATATATTAAAGATAGGGGATGGGATATTGATAATGGGGGAACTATTAATATCACCAAGATTTCTCATATAAATAATGGTGTTGATCTCCAAAAGTTTGATACCAATGTTGAATTGTATTCTGGTATTCATCAGGAAGCTTTTAAGAAAGGGTTCATCAATTTTGTTTATACTGGCTCTATTAGAAAAGCTAACAATTTAGACCTAGTGTTAATACCAATTTCAAAATTATTAGATGAAGGAGTGAATATTAACTGTATCATTATAGGAGAAGGCAACGACAGAAAAGAACTAGAGCAAAAATATATAAAGTATTCAAATATTGTTTTTAAGGGATATGTAGAAAACAACAAAATACCAGCTATACTCGTTCAGTCAGACATCTGCTTACTGTGCAATCACGCAACTCCTGTATTGAGATATGGGGCTAGCCAAAACAAGGTTTTTGAATATATGGCGGCGGGTAAGCCAATTTTGAGTACGGCTAGTCCCGCTTATGATATTATTTCTGCGAATGGATTGGGTGTGTCATTATCTAATCCATTAGGTGATCTTGTAGAAAAGGCAATAAATAAGCTTATACTTATGCCGGCATATGAAAGAGAAAAAATGGGGATAAATGCACGCAAGGTATCAGAAGATTATGATTATTATAAACTGACACAAAAACTCTCGTTGATAATAGAAGAGTTGATATATAAATAGGAGAGCTAAACAGTGAAAAAATTATTATTGAAAAAGATTTTAAATAAGGAAATAGTTGTTGGTGTTGTTGGCTTAGGTTATGTAGGTTTGCCTCTTGCCGTCGAAAAAGCTAAAGTTGGATTCGAAACAATTGGATTTGATGTACAGACCAAAAAAGTTGAGATGGTCAACCGAGGTGAAAACTACATTGGTGATGTAGTAGATGCAGATCTAAAAGAAATTGTCGAAAAGGGATTGTTAAGAGCAACTACAGATTTTAGCTTTATTAAAGATGTTGACTTTGTTGCCATATGTGTTCCGACACCGCTTGATATTTATCAGCAACCGGATATTAGCTATGTGACTTCTTCCACTAAAGATGTTTCAAAATATCTAAAGAAAGGGTCAATGGTAGTTCTTGAATCTACGACATATCCGGGAACTACTGAAGAATTATTAAAGCCAATCCTAGAAGAAGGTTCTGGTCTAAAGTGTGGAACTGATTTTTATTTGGGCTTTTCTCCGGAGCGCGTAGATCCGGGTAATCTGATTTACAATACTAAAAACACTCCCAAAGTAGTGGGAGCAATTGGTGATGATGCCCTAGAAGTTATTTCTGCGATGTATAGCGCTGTTTTAGAGGGTGAAGTTCATACCGTATCTTCACCGGCGGTAGCAGAAATGGAGAAAATTCTTGAAAATACCTATAGAAATATCAATATTGGTTTAATTAATGAGATAGCTATGTTGTGCAATAAAATGGGCATTAATGTTTGGGAAGTTATAGAAGCTGCTTCCACGAAGCCTTATGGTTTTCAAGCATTTTATCCTGGTCCTGGACTAGGCGGACACTGTATTCCTCTAGATCCGTATTATCTGAGCTGGAAAGCGAGAGAATATGGATTCCATACCTCTATGATAGAGTCTTCTATGATGATAAATGACAGGATGCCGGAATATTGTGTTGAGCGTTCTTCTAAAATTCTCAATAGATTTAAGAAGTCACTTAACGGATCTAAGATATTAGTAATGGGAGTTGCCTATAAGAAAGATATTGACGATTATCGAGAAAGTCCTGCATTACATGTTCTGCATAAATTAATTGATACAGGCGCAGAGGTAGATTTTTATGACCCATATATCACTGAATATAAATATAGGGGAAAAGTATACTCCAATGGACTAAAAGAAATCACATCAGATTTGATAGCTAGCTATGATCTTGTCGTCATAACTACAAACCATACTGATGTAGATTATCAGGTGGTAGGGGAAAAGGCTAAATTTATCTTTGATACGAAAAACGCAATGCACGAAGTAAAAGATAGAACTAATATCGAGCTTTTATAAAAATGAAAATTTTAACTGTAGTTGGAGCACGTCCTAAATTCATTAAGGCAGCTGTTGTTTCACGTGTCCTCAGGCAACATGCTGATGAATTATTAGTTCATACAGGACAGTATTACGACCATAATATGTCCGACATTTTTTTGAAGAGTTGGAGATTCCTCATCCTGACTTTAATTTAGGCATTGCAGGAGGATCCCATGGCAGGATGACTGGGAAAGTGTTAATAGCGCTTGAAGAAGTTATGATTGAAAAATCTCAAGGTGTCGTATTAGTATATGGCGATACAAATTCTACTCTTGCGGCGGCACTATCTGCAGCGAAGCTTATGATACCAATAGTTCATGTTGAAGCAGGTAATAGGCGAGGTGCTTTGAATAACCCAGAAGAGCTTAACAGAATTTGTACTGATCACATTTCGACTAGGCTTTTAACTTGTACAAAGTCTGCATTGGAATTCCTCAGAAAGGAGAATTTAGGTGAACGCTCCGCTATGGTTGGTGATCCAATGTATGATGCCTTTCTGTATTATGGTAATAAAGTTGCTTTTAAGAGCATTATTGATTTGCATGGTAGACGATTTGATATTCCCGATAATTATTCATACTTGACCTGTCATAGACAAGAAAACACTGATACTATAGACAAACTAGATGCAATTTTACGAGCGGCCGACAGTTTAGATATGCCTGTAATATATCCGGTCCATCCAAGAAATAAATCCATGGTAGAGATAATCATGAATTTGGGGACCCTACGCAATATAGTTTTCACCCCGCCACTTGGCTATCTTATGTCAATACAATTAGTCAAAGGTGCAAAGCGTATTATTACTGACTCGGGTGGAGTTCAAAGAGAGGCTTTCTTTGCCAAGGTTCCTTGTGTAACAGTGTTTGACTACATTGTTTGGCCTGAAACTATGAAAGGTAATTGGAATCAACTTGCTAAGCCGGTTGTAAGTGATATAATTACAAAACTGAAAACAACTCCTGAGGATATTCCGGATTACAAACCTTTTGGTGATGGTAAATCAGCGTATAAGATAACAAATGAATTATTGGCATTGGGAGGATAGATATGAAATATGCAATCATAGGTTGTGGCCGGATCTCTCCAAATCATATTGCTGCTGCTATCGATAATGGTCTTACTATTGTTGGCCTATGTGATGTTATATCTGAACGGATGAAAGAGCGATCAGAAGAGTTTAATCTTCCGGGCTCGATCCTTCATTATGAAAATTATCAAGAAATGATTAAAAGAGAAGAGCCTGACTTAGTTGCCATATGCACTGAAAGTGGCAAACATGCTGTAATCGCTCTTGACTGCATTGATGCAGGATGCAACGTGATCATTGAAAAGCCGATTTCTCTGAACCTTCGGGATGCGGATGAGATTATAAAACTAAGCAGGCATAAGAAGGTAAAAGTTTGTGCTTGTCACCAAAATCGATTTAATAAATCGATTCAAAAAATTCGTGAAGCTAAAGAGGCAGGACGATTTGGGAAATTGCTTTACGGTACGGCGCATATCCGTTGGAACAGAGGAAAGCAATATTATGATCAAGCTCCCTGGAGAGGTACTTGGGCACAAGATGGTGGAGCATTAATGAATCAATGTATTCATAATATTGATTTGCTTCGCTGGATGATGGGTAGTGATATAGAAGATGTAGTTGCATATACGGATAATCAAACGCACGACTATATAGAAGCTGAGGATTTTGGGATTGCGTTACTTCGCTTTTCAAATGGAAGCTATGGTGTTGTTGAAGGAACTACAAATATCTACCCTCGCAATCTCGAAGAAACACTTTATATTTTTGGTACAGAAGGGACTGTAAAAGCGGGGGGAAAATCTACAAATATCATTGAGGAATGGGCTTTTGCAGATGGCTTTGATAATCCTGACGCCGTAAAAGCAGAATATCGCGAATCTCCACCCAATGTGTACGGTTTTGGTCATATCCCTCTATATCGAGATGTTGTGCAAGCTATCAAGGATGATAGAGATCCCTATATTACTGCTGAAGAAGGTAAAAGAGCTGTTGAATTAGTACTTGCTATTTATGAATCAGCGGCTAAAGGCAAAAGGATCAAACTTCCACTATCTGATATTAGCACACTTGACTTTGTTGGGAGGTTTGGATAAATGAGTTTTTTTGTTCACGAAAGCAGCTATATTGATGATGATGTTGAAATAGGTAAAGACACAAAAATTTGGCATTTTACACATATTCAAAGTGGTGCGAAAATTGGAAGCAACTGCTCTTTAGGACAAAATGTCAATATAGCAAATAATGTTGTTGTTGGAAATGGATGCAAGATCCAAAATAATGTGTCTTTGTATGAGGGGGTAGAACTTCAGGATTTTGTTTTTTGTGGTCCCTCTTGTGTGTTTACTAATGATTTAAATCCTAGAAGCAAGTATCCCAAAGGCAGCAGTAAGTATGTGAAAACTTTAGTTAAAGAAGGTGCTACTTTGGGTGCGAACTCAACTATTATCTGTGGCAATTCAATAGGAAAATGGTCCATGATAGGCGCGGGCGCGGTTATCACGAAAGATGTTCCCGACTATGCCTTGATGGTAGGTGTTCCGGCAAAACGAGTTGGTTGGATATGCGAGTGTGGTGAAATATTGCCTAATAAACTAGAGTGTACTAATTGCATGAGTGTCTATGATGAGTCTGAAACTGGATTAATAAAGAGGAAATAATCCTGAATAGATAATTTCCTCTTCTAAATACACAATTAAATTAAACGCACAATTAAATTTCGCTGTCAGTTGATATTTTAATAGGCAAATGCCACACTCTTTTATCAATCGGCGGTGGTTGCATATAATCACCATAAAGTTTGGTTAAAAATTTATGTGTTAATCTTGGGGCAGGAAAGGAATGTCCTTCGAAAACGATCTCTTCCAAAGGGAATATTTCACTATAGTCATAAATATCAATAAAATTTTCACCATGAAAATGGCATGTAATTTTAGAACTTTCAGGATAAGCTTTAAAAGCTGCTTCCATTTTTGCGACTATTTTTTCTGACGAAAATATGTGTAGAACATAGTGAACTATGCGTCTAACAATAGCTTTCAAATACCAGCTTATTTTCCCGTTTGGCGGGATCACTCGATCAGGAATCATCCTTAAATAAAACAATCTTTGTATTCGATTGCACTTTTTTATATGAAGCAAGGCTTCGTTGGTATCTTCAGGCAGGAAATCATAAGGCAAAATATCAATGAATATCCCTCTGCTTATTGGTAAGTTCCGAAGATTAAACTGCAAATAAGTGGTGTTTTTTTGCGAATTTTAGAAAATACGAGAGGTGCCTTTTCTGTTTGATAATTTTGTAATACTAAAAATTCAGGGAGTTCATGCTGGGCGATTGCCAGGAAGCGCTCGTAATCTTTACGAAGCATACCTACATCAATATCATCATCCCAGGGAATAAATCCACCATGGCGGACGGCTCCAAGCACCGTTCCGCAATCTAAGAAATAAGGTATATCCTTATTTCTACACAACTTATCAAATTCAAGAAGTATCTCAAGTGCTACAGCTTGTAATTCCTTTATTTGTGACATTTTCATTTGTGTCCTTTATGAAAATAATTTGCTTGTTTGCTATCCTATCATAAGCTTTAGATATTATGCTAGTCGATGGCTATAGAATCGTTTATAGGGTTGTTTATAGATAGCCTTAAATTTTAAAACTGTGAGTCGGTTTTGAATACTTAAACCTATTTCAGACAAATGGCATCGAATATAGTTACCTTATCTGTTTTTGCTTATTCCTATACATATTTGCGGGTTCGTTAGACATTGGCATTATTAATGGTAATAATAAGTACTACTAAGCGGACAAAGAAGCTGTTAAATGGAATGCTGTGTTGATTAATATTCTGATTTATCAGAATATGTTAGAAATACTTTTAGCATTGGCTTGCTATTTTTAGGAGAGAAATTCGATGGCTTTGATTTGGTTTACAATAGGACAGAGATTTTAATTAGGATTTCATAAAACAGACTGGGAGCAGATTATGAAGTTTAGAGATTTAAAAAAACAATATAGGGAGCTGGAAAATGAATTAAATCTAGCGGTTCTTGATGTTATGCGCAGCGGTCAATACATTGGCGGGAAACGGGTGGCCGACCTCGAACAACGTTTAGCCGATTATGTGGGAGTCAAGCATTGTATCAGCTGTGCGAACGGTACAGATGCAATTACTCTTGTTTTGATGTCATGGGGAATTGGTCCTGGTGATGCAGTTTTTGTTCCGGACTTTACTTTTTTTGCAACGGGAGAGGTAGTTGCCCAGCTTGGTGCAACTCCGGTTTTTGTGGACGTAGATCCAGATACATTCAATATTGATCCAAATTCTTTTAATGAAGCGGTTTCAATCATTCAAAAATCCGGCCAGCTAAATCCCGCAGCGGTTATTCCTGTAGATTTGTTTGGACTTCCTGCAGATTATCCGGCACTCGAAGCAATAGCAAAGAAATATGAAATAAGAATATTGGAGGATGGAGCACAAGGTTTTGGTGGTGCTTATATGGGAAAGCGTGCTTGTTCATTTGGTGATGCCGCTACAACATCGTTTTTCCCTTCAAAGCCACTTGGATGCTATGGAGATGGAGGAGCAATATTTACGGACGATGACAATCTTACCAACATGGTTAAGTCCCTGAAAGTGCATGGTAGGGGTAATGACAAATATGATAATATTCGAATAGGTATGAATTCAAGATTAGATGCTCTCCAAGCTGCTATTTTAGATATAAAATTGTCTGCTCTGATTGATTTTGAGTTGGATCGGGTTAATTTGATCTATGAAGAGTATTCTAAAAAGATGGAGAAATTTGTGAAAGTGCCGTTTATTCCCGAAGGCTATTATTCCAGTTTTGCTCAGTATACAATCCAACTTGAGGATGAATACACAAGGAATATGCTACAAAAAAATCTCAGAGCGCAAGGCATTCCTACGATGGTTTATTACAAAAAACCAATGCATAAACAGAAAGCATTTGAAGACGCTTATGAGGCGCCTGTTGATTTAAGCAATTCGATTAAATTGTGTGAAATTGTACTTTCTTTACCAATGCATCCGTATCTTGATCCTTTGGATATTGAGTTAATTACATCATCAGTGATTGAGGAAATCAGCAACCGTATGCAGAGTAAGAGCCTATGAATATTTTGGTCATTTCATTTGCGGATATTGCTTATGATGGGCGTTTGCGCGAGCTCATTCGTATAGCGGAATTACTTGGGACTGTAACTTTTCTTGGCAAGAAGGAACTAATAGGTGATGAATCTAAAGGTTTTGCTAGATTGTCGCTTCAATATTTAAACGCTATTTGTAGGTCTAAGATCTTTTTTCGCAAATATGGCCCTTTCGATATCATATTAGCGGATAATCGCCGGGCTTTACTACCGGCTTACCGATTGAAACGTATGAGTTCTGATATGTTTTTGGTCAGTGACGCAAGAGAGTTATATCTGATTAATGATGTCAAAGGTTTAATAGCCAAGCTAGGATGTCTTATCGAACAATTCATTTTGCCAAAATCTGATGTAGTCATTGCTGCAAACTCTTTTCGTGCCAAATTTATGGAGGAATATTACAAGCTTAAAAGGCCTGTGCTTGTTTTCGAAAATTTGAGAAAATTATCCTTTGGTGATCGTCATCCTGAGGAATTTGAGAATACGAAACTGGCTAACAATCTGAACACTGGACGGATCAATATTGTTTCAACATCCGGGTGCATAATATCCCGGGGTAACGATCGACTAGTACATGCCATGAAATTATTTGAGAATGAAGTTCATCTTTTTCTTGTAGGGCGTTCACCTGAAAGCGATGTAAGTCATATTAAAGAAATCATTGAGATTAATAGAATATCTAATGTCACGATAATTGATCAGGTTGATGAAGCAACATTAAAATTTATTCTTACCCATTGTCATATAGGTGTTGTTAATTATCACCAAAACGATTTAAATAATCGCTATTGTGCGTCAGGTAAGATTTATGAGTTCTTATTTGACGGTCTCCCTGTACTAACTACTGAGAATCCACCCCTTCAGGAATTGGTAGAAACGTATTCCATTGGTGTAGCTGATGATGCTTTTATATACGGGCTTCGAGAACTAATAGAAAATTATGACTATTTCAAGCGAAATGTTATCTCATATGCCAAGACAGTTTCTATCGATGATAACAATAATATTCTAGCGAAGGCAATACTAGATAGAAAAAGTGGAGATTAAAAATGAAAAAAATATTAGTAGTTTTTGGAACCAGACCGGAGGCAATTAAAATGTGTCCTGTGGTACAGGCACTTCAGGCCGAAAAAAGATTTAAGACATGCGTTTGTGTTACAGGTCAACACCGGGAAATGTTAGCTCAAGTTCTTGAGGCTTTTTCAGTTATTCCTGATTATGATTTGGAAATAATGAAAGAAAGCCAAAATTTATTTGATATTACCACTTCGATCCTTGATTCTATTCGCAGTGTTTTGGTGAAAGAGAAGCCGGAAATATGTTTAGTACATGGTGATACATCAACAACCTTTGTCACTGCACTATCCTGTTTTTACCTTGGCATACCTGTAGGTCATGTTGAAGCAGGGCTGAGGACCTATAATCTAAAATCACCATTCCCTGAAGAATTTAATAGACAAGGGACAGGAATTATTGCAGATTTTCACTTTGCTCCCACAAATAAAGCTCGTGAAAATCTAATTTTAGAGAATAAAGATCCAAGCAAAATATTTGTTACAGGAAATACTGTTATTGATGCACTAAAAACGACAGTTTATGATAATTTCCAACATCCAATTATTGACTGGGCCGGGAATAGCAAACTTCTTCTCATTACTGCTCATCGCCGCGAAAATCTAGGAGCTCCTATGAGATCTATGTTTAGAGCCATTCGACGTATTGTTGAGGAGAATCCTGATGTGCGTGCCGTTTATCCGATTCATTTAAACCCGATTGTCCGAAAAACTGCGGAAGAATATCTGAGCGGATGTGATAAAATCAAGCTAATTGAACCGCTCGGTGTATTGGATTTTCACAATATTATGAATCGCAGCTATTTGATAATAACTGATAGTGGTGGGATTCAGGAAGAAGCTCCATCTCTGGGAAAGCCTGTCCTTGTTATGCGAGATACAACGGAGCGGCCGGAAGGCGTTGAAGCAGGAACTCTGAAGTTAGTGGGTACGAACGAGGATGTCATATATAAGGAAACCAACCTGCTCCTAAACGACGAAGTTGCGTACCAAAAAATGGCACGTGCGGAAAACCCTTATGGAGATGGAAAAGCGAGTAATAGAATAGTCTCTATATTGCTTGATTTCTTTGGAGATTAAATTACGTGAGCCATAGTAAGAGATTTTTAAAATCGTCAATAGTTTTCTTTATAGGTAATGTGCTTTCTAAATTGGTTTCTGTCTTGATGTTGCCAATTTTTACCAGCTATATTGAAAAGTCAGATATGGGCTATTTCGATTATTCGACAAATATGGTTATATTCTTCGCGACAATTGTTTTTTTGAATATTTGGGCGGTAATACTGCGGTATATGTACGATTATTCAGGGAGTAATAATGAATCGAAAGCAATTTCGAATGGGTTCATGATCTTTCTTATTTCTTTTTCTGTGTATACTATACTGCAGGCAATAATTCGATATTTTATCAATATTGATCATGCCATTCTAATCTATTTATTTGGGGTTATGACTATTCTTCACTATATTTACGGCAATATTGCACGTGGGTTTGGATATAATAAGCTATATGCAATGTCAGGTGTTGTGTCAAGCCTTGTCTCAATGTCATCAAATGTTTTTTTCATTTTTTTTACCAGCCTTCGTATTGAATCGCTATATCTAAGTGTTATTTTTGGATATGCAGTACAGCTTTTTATTATTGAACTAAAGGTTGGAGTAGTCCGGAGATTTCGATTGAGTGAATTGGATTTTTCACTATTTAAAGAATTAATTAAATTTTGTGCTCCTCTTTCTATAAGCAATATATCTAACTGGTTTCTTCTGGGATTTGGCCGGTATGCAATTATTAGCCACGACAGATTTGGCTTAGCGGCCAATGGCCTATATTCAACGGCAGGACGCTTTTCCGGATTGCTTTCACTTATCACATCAAGCTTTATTTTGGCCTGGCAAGACCTTGCTTTTTCTCAGGGAGAGGAAGAAAAAGATAAAGAAAATTCGCTATATAATCGAGCAATTCAGAATTATCTCTCTTTTTTAGCATTGGGGATTCCTCTCGGAATTCTTTTTATCGCCATCGTTTTCCCATTGTTGATCAATAAACAATACTCCGGTGCCTACCAACTAATTCCGCTTTTATTTACAGCCACCGGGGCGAGTGTTTTTGTAGATTTTTTTAATCAAATCTTCGTAGCCTTGAAACGGACAAGAGATAGTATGGTGGTATATATAGTGGGAGCTATAACAAATGTGGGGATGGTATATTTGCTATTACCCAATATCGGATTACAGGGAGTGAGCTTGGCTTTACTTATAGCCAATTTAGTGATGATATCTACACAGCTACTTCTGGCAAATAGAGTTACAAAAATAAACTTGTTTACTCGAGAGCTATTCACAGGAATATTAACAATAGCGGGCTCTATAGTTATATTCTTAGCCGGCAATAAATTAATGATACTGATTTGTCTATTACTGATTAGTACCTTTTATTTGATATTATATCGTATGCGAATTAAGGGTTTGCTAAAATTGATGCTATCAAAGAGAGGAACCGGGCATAATAATTAATGTCCTTAAAAATGATAATGATAGTGCAAGTAGAAAAGCTAGCTGCCAGTCAAATGCGGAATAGAATACGAGACAAAATTAATTCGTGGTTAATAGTATTTTTAATTGCATCAAAGCTATTGACGCAGATTATTGTTAGTTTTGTAGATTTATACATAGTATTGATCAGCGTAACATTTATTTTTTTTATACTGGTTATTTATCTAATAAATAATAAATTTTCAGTTAATGTTAACTTTATCTTTTTTATAGTGTTCTTGTTTGTTTTCTTTGTCGCTAATCTGCTATTCGTTAAAGAATACACAATGGTTGCATCAATAGAGTTTTCCAAATTATTGATTTACGGTTGTAGTGCATTTCTAATATCGATGGTCAAATTTGATTTAGAGTATTTTAAAAGGTATTGGTATGTCACCTCAATATTCTTTATGGTTATTCTCCATATTTTCATCCTTTTGAATTTAATCAAAAATATAAATTATATGAGCATCGGCTTTGTTTTAAGTTTTGCCAATGTCGGATTTGCATTCCGGTATTACAATACAAGAAAGACGAGATGGCTGCTCTTGATGCTGTATACACTATTTCTTGTTATCGTTTTTGCACACCGGGGTGCAATTATAGTTAATCTGACATTAATCATTTATTTATTCCTATCAACCAGGAAGATAAAACGTGATGAAATGATTATGTGCCTTGTTGTCATGCTTGTTGCGTTAACTACGCTGTTTGTCAGCGGATTGTTGACTAAATTATTGGTGAATAGTTTGTCAAATATAACAAAAATAAGCTCCCGTTCCATTTATCATATTCTAGCCGATATTCAGAAAGGTAAAATTAATCTTACAGGCAGAGAAGAATTTTTTAAAGCGGGATGGGATATGCTAAAAGAACACCACTACATCATACCAAGTGGTTTTGGGAAATTTCAATATTTGACAGGTATGGGTTCCGCTCACTCTATTTTATTGGATCTACCGTTAATGTTTGGAGCACTAAGTATATTTGTTCCTGTGTTTCTAATTAAATCAATTAGGGAAATTAGACTATATGCATGTAGTGATTTTAAGCATATATACGCCTGTCTCTTTATCTATACCATTATGGAGTCAATAATTAATACAGCCTTTTTTGTCGATTTCCCTTTCTGGATTTTAATTGGCCTGAGCTTTACAAGGCATTATTATTTTAGGGACCACTGAACAAATGTAAGTGTCAAATATATCGGGGCCTATTCACTCAACCTGAATACGATTAGACTAGACGAAACAGCATGTCTTAAGACGTTGAAAAAAATTGAGTGTTAATTAGGTAATGAATTGAGCAGGGATCTTTTATTGACTTTTTTCGGTTATGTCAACGAGGTCTTGTTTGGAGATCTCAGATAAAATTAGCTTTTGGGCAGTAAACCCTAAAACAAGTTACCAAAGGAGGGATCATTCGTCAGATAATTTTATTATCACATAATTATTGTGGATAAATATGGAACCATCATTCGGATAATGCGGCATATTTTCAAGGCGACTTGTAATATGAAGAAAAATAGAAAGGCTCTCCGCAATCCATTACCATGTAAGTGAGCAATTGAACAAGGAGGGACAGCATTGAGCCACTTACATAATAACAGGAAACGAGAATCAGGTCAGCACTTACGGTACAGTGACCGTCAGCTATTGGAATGGAGATACCGTCAGAATGCAAAACAACCCCGTCACCGCCGCCTTTCGCAGCGTCGTCTGGCGGAGGAACTTGAGATCAGTGCCTCGACGTTAAGTCGCGAACTCCGTCGGGGTCGTGTACGTCAGCTGGATTACGATTTACGCGAGTATTGGAGCTATTCAGCTGATGTGGCACAGGCGGACTATGACCTCAAAGCAAGCGTCAAGGATCCCGGTTTGAAGATCGGCCGGGACCATAAGCTGGCCCAGCATCTGGAACGTAGATTGCTGGGTATAACTTCAGATGGTCAACGTACCCGTCCTTATTCCCCGGATGCTACGATCATGGAACTGGAACGAGAAGGTTGGCAAACCGAAACTAGAATTTGTACACGAACGCTGTACTCCTATATCGAAAAGGACGTATTTTTTGGCGTAACCCAGAAGGATCTCCCCCGTGGAGGGAAAGGTCAAAAACGTCGTCACCGCCGTGTCCGTCGCACCCATAAAGTTCCCACGGGCCGCCAGATAGAAGATCGTCCTTCAGCCTGTGATGAGAGAAAGGAGCCGGGTCATTGGGAAATGGACTGCATAGAATCCATGAAGGGAGATCGGACCTGCATCCTTACGCTGGTGGATCGTCTAACACGGGAAGCGCTGTTGTTCAAACTGACATCACAGACGCAGCATGCTGTCATTCGAGCTCTAAACGGTTATGAGCGCCAGCTTGGTGCTGAATCCTTCCGTCAGCGCTTTAAGAGCATAACGGTGGACAACGGCGCCGAGTTCTGGGACTGGAAGTCACTGGAAGAATCAGTTTACAATAAGCAGCGCCGCACGACCATTTACTACGCGCATCCCTACAGTTCCTGGGAACGCGGTAATAACGAAAACCTCAACGGATTTATCCGCTATTTCATTCCCAAGGGGACGCGCTTGAGTCAATACAGCCGAAAGAATCTTCGAGAACTTCAGGATTGGATTAACAATTATCCCAGAAGAATCTTGGGGGACAGTCCGCAGCAGATTTCTCTCAGGCCGCCCGGGCAGCCTGAGAGAAACAGATCACTTACTAGGAAGGATGGCGTTTCACTTTAACTTGCATTCCACAACGAGTCACTCGTATCAATCTTGTTATTGTAGCGAATAGTTTTATGTGCGATAATATCTCCGTTAAGATTAAATGCAATTTAGAAAGGGTCAGTTTTTTGTTGGTTACATAGCACTGTTTAATCGCCCTTATGAATTAGAGCGTTACAATTATTGATTCTTCAAAGAGTCGGTAATGGGTGATTAAGTGTATTGTTGCATTGAGTGAGTAATTATTATGAATTATTTTGTTGCAATAAAATTCACTTAAGATGTGAAGTAAAGGTTGTTATTATTTATGGATGTTTTGAGTGATTCTATAAAAATCAAGGACTTTTTTTTCATTATACTGATCAATTGGAGAAGAATTTTAGTATTTTCTCTAATTGGAGCTATTTTAATTTCCTCTGCTGGGTACATCAATGGATACATAAAAGATGAAAAAAAATCAACTATAATACAGGATCCCGGAATACAAGACTCCAAGGTTGAATTGTCTGCAAATGACATTGAAGCTATAAAAAAAGATGTATTGTCAGAAAACGCAGGAGCGATTAGCATCTCCAAGGACATTGAGTTTTTGCAACAGCGAAAAGATTGGGTTGAAGATAAAATTACTAACAGTATTCTCCTAAAGATTGATTATCAAAAACAACCAATTATTTCTTTTGAGTTAGCAATCAACCTTCAAAAAATGCCAAGTGAAAATGAAGAACAGGCTAATCAACGAGAATATTTGTTAGCACAAAATTATGCCAACATTGCAAGGAGCGATTCATTTTATAATTATCTAGTAGCTGCAAATGATTATAGAATCAAGCCCTATTGGCTTAAAGAACTGGTTAAATGTACGCTTCTTGACAATAATAATATTTTAGTTGAGATTACAGCTCATAATGATCAATTGTTATCAATTCTTTACCAAGCAACAAAAGACTATCTTTTAAATGAAGCTAAGGTCTATCTGACGTACTCTTATGTACATAAGGGTATGATTGTCAATGAAAATGAAACTGTAAAAAAGAATCCTAATATTCAGACTATTCAAAAAAATACTTTCAAAGAATTTAATGATCTTCAGCTTAAAATCACTCTTCAACAATCTGAATTAGAAAAAATCATTGATAAAGCGATAAAGGACGAAATAACGGTACTTAAACATGAACAAGATATACATGCCAGAAATGACTCTAAAAGTGTAGTCAATACATCTAAATTTAATTTTGTTAAGCATTTAATTTTGGGCTTTCTCCTTGGCTTTTTTATAGGTGTAAGTGTTTCATTTTTTCAATCAAGATCCAAAGATCGAATTTATTACCCGGAATTATTTGCAGAAGAAGCGGGACTTCTTTTCATCTCTCCTGTGAGAGGTGTGATGAGAGAATCCGCAGATGAAAAAAAATTTAGCCATAGAGTTGATGTATTTATTAAGCATATTTTTTATGGCTATAAGGATGATAACCTATCAACAAATCAGACTATTGAATATGGGATCATGATGCTTCAGGGAAGTATTAAGTCTTCAGATTATCTCGGTAAAGGTATCCGCTATACGGATAAAACGCCTGAGCTTTGCATTGCCTCAATAGGGGAGGATAAAAGTGGATTGATTGCTCAAGTTATTTCCCTCATTAATGAGGCTGCAGGAACCGATGAAGATGGGTTATCTTTGTGTCTGACTAACGAAAGCCTAATACTTGATAGAGCGGAATCAATAAAAGCATTGGCAGAGTCAGATGCAGTACTGTTATTTATTGTTCCTCGCGAGACAGGAATTAAGAATACTATTAGGGCGATAGAGATTGCTAAAAATATGGGCAAACCTATTCTTGGCGTGTTCTCAATAGAGGAGAAGTATAAGTAGCATTTCGCAAATAAATGAGCAAACTGTTTTTGTCCGCATTTCCATAAGATTCTAGACATTAATGATGCCTCAGTAGTCACGCATTACAAGTATGCTTGGAATTGTAAAAATGTTACTTGTATGTGTATACTTTACGTCATGCCCAATAATGCCTAATATTAGGAAGTGTAGCTGATAAGCTGCAAGCAATATATGTGTTGATAAGGAGTGCAATTGATTTGAATATTAACAATATGAAACTGGATCAAAATAATTTTGATACCGCTCTCTTGATGGCAGCCGGTATGGGAACAAGAATAAGACCCATTTCAGAAGAAACACCCAAACCTCTAATACCAATAAATGGAGTTCCTATGATTGAAACGATCATTAATGGATTAAAATTAGCAGGTGTAGAGCATATTTTTATAACTGTAGGATACAAAAAAGAAAAATATTACTATCTTAAGGATAAGTATAAGAATATAGAATTCATAGAGAATCTGGAATACCAATCAAAAAACACGATCTCTTCTTTTTATGCTGCTATGAATTATATCCAGGGGAAAAACTGTATTATTTCCGAAAGTGATTTATATGTTGCGGATCCCACTATCTTCAATGGGAAAATGGATAAATCCAGATATATGATTAGACGCGTTGGAAAACAGGATTACGAGTGGGGTTTTATCATAGAGGATGATCGTATCCGGGAAGTGGTAAGGCCAAAAGAGGGCGTCTTTTTAGATCACCACCTGTATGGGATAGCATATTGGATAAAAGATGATCTTGAGCGATTAATTGAATCTGTGAAATACATATATGACAAACCCGGTAGCGAAAAATTAGCATATGATGAGGCGGCAAATCTGATCTTTGACAGAATTGATGTGGGAACAATAGATCTAGCAGATAACCAGGTGTTTGAAATTGATTGTCTGGAGGATTTGCTTAATGTAGACGAGTCATATTCTAAATATTTATAATCAACTATTTGAAAAAAGGAGTGTAGGAAATTATGAAATCAATATTATGTGATGAGCATATAGACACTTTTTGCGATGTTATGAATTTTGATAAAAACGAAATTGAAAAGATATACATTAATCCGGGAAGAAGTGCTAATAATTCGAATTATGTGTTTGTTGCAAATAACGAATCTTTTTTGTATCGTGTTCCGGGGGAAGGTACAGAACTTTTTTCCAGCAGAGAAAGAGAAGCTTTAGCATATAAACTACTAAAGCCTTTAAAATTAACGGATGAAGTACTCTATCTTGATCCTAACACCGGGGTGAAAATCAGCAAGTATTATGAGGATAGCAGAATTCCTGATTCGGATAACTTAGACGAGCTGAAGGAAAGTATGTTGTTACTGAAGAAGCTCCATAAGATTAGTGTTGACTTTGATTATACGGACACTCTGTTTGATAGAGTAGATAGGTATCGAAAATTTGCAGCTGATGTTGAGGGCGATAACTTTTATCTAGATGGATATGATGATTATTTAGAAAAGTATAATTGTTTTAAAAACTATTATAGTGATAAAGGTACTGAGCTGTGCTTTACACACGGAGATGCATCAATTAATAATGTTTTGGTTACCAAAGAATACGATAGTCCAATTCTAATAGATTTGGAGTTTCCCGCTCTTGCTGATCCCATTAGTGACGTTGCAGAATTTTGTATTGATGCTGAGTATAGAAAAGACAAAATTCTTTTAATGTTAGAATACTATCTTGAGAGAAAACCAACTATTGAAGAAGAATTTTACTTAATAGGATTGTGTGCTACTTGCGGGATGATGTGGTATGCATGGACAGCATATAAGTGTGCCGTGACAATAGAGAATCAGCAATTTATTGATTTCAGGGATGACTATCATCAATACCTTAAAGAAATGATTGCTGAATTGAAAAAATACGAACTATATAATGAGGTTTTTCAGGGTAATCTGTAGGTAAAAAGTGTTAACAATCTTCCATTGAATATTCCGACCTAAGGTGAGCCACCGTTCCGTAGTTTGAGCGCCATTAGTTCCGCTCCTTGAGAGTAGCCTCTTCCGTTTTCTTAGCGCCATCATTTCCGTTGCAGGGCATTTCACTTTGTTAAAATGAATTACCTCCTTCGGGTGGATTTTTCATTTAAAAGAGGGTCTTGAAATGACGGTAGTGTCAATATTTATGCGCACATTTGAAGTAGTCACTTGGTTTTGAGTAGCCCCGGCCGGGGCTACTCAAAAATCAGCCGGCTATTTCCGACCGCCCATACTTTTTGTCCACATTCATGGCCTCAAGATGCTTCATGTTCATATATCTTTTGCAACCCCACTGGCTGCTTTCAATATAGCGAAGGATAAGGTATCGTAAATTGCGCACATATTGAAACGGGGGACACGTTCCCTATCACTTGGTCAAATTGAGTTGAAGACCAACAAACCAAGGAGGAAGAGAACGTGTCTGAAACAATTATACAGTTGAATGAAGCAGCAATGAAAGTCGAACTGGAAGGATGTTGAGCAGTAGCTACTGTCAGAGAAACAAATTGCCGACCTGCTTTTCCCTAGCAGTAAAAAGGAAAGCCAATATCAAATCCCGGATTTTGAGTATATGGCTAAAGAGCGAAAAGATAGACAGGCACCAGTTCACCTGTGGCAGGGTCTTTGAGATAAGCTGTTTTACCGGCCCAGTCTACTTCAACATCTCTGCCGGGTGTACGAGGGATGCGCATGGTCGCTCGGCTTTCCTGTGAGTAGGCTCGATAGATGTCGCAGAAGCGTGAATAACATGTAGGGGGCGTTTACCCATTGCACGTGCTTTGTCGCAGTATTCTCACCATAGAATCTGCAAACTCACACCGGTTTTTCCCAACTCTCTTTGAATGCTGGGACAGTCTAGTGCAAAAAACTCATCCGTGCTTTCCTTTTGAGTAAACACTCTACTGTGTACTTGTTCTTCCTCCAGTCCCTGTCTCACAATACTGGGCCAATCCAGATGAATCGCTCTTGCCTTGGCAAGTGTTTGCCGAATGGTGTTGCGTGAGACATGCAACGTTTCTGCAATTTTGTGTTGGCTGAAATGGTTGGATGCCATACGCAAAATCTCTCGATATTTTGTCATTTCCAATGACCTCCTCGAAAAAATTACCGCAATAGCGGCAATTCATCTTAGCAAGTCAGAATTGATCTGGGCTTCGGAACAGGCGGAGCTGGTGTTTTGGTAGCCACGGGTCTCGTGTGTCGAAACTGCTGGGTCTCAATGCTCGGAACACTAGATCAACTTGGCTCGGAATACTCAAAGGCTACCTTTTTGGCCAGAGGTATACGCTTCGAGCTGCTAAATTCCGGCAACAAGACATATTCCTGCGCAGCTTGTTCTTGCTTCAGCTCTGCAAGACGCTCTTTGGCAACATCGGAGGATCTCGGTAGGGAAACTTATCTTTAAGCGTCAGATCCGGGCCAAGGTTCTCAATGAGCACGGTTTTCTGTCCGCCACCAATCTTCGGAACCGTGTCAATAATACGATAAAACTTCCTGTTTTTACTGGAAGAAACATTGAGTCTTAACATTAAGACCTCCGAGGTTTAGGATGTCTATATTATGACACTGAACGTAAATGAACGAAATTTAAAAACAGATAATTTGACATGAAAAAGCGCAAAAGCTTGAATTAACGTGATTTCGTTGTCGGGGATCAATAATTAACTGTCAAACTACCGGATTGAAGATGTCAGTATATTAATAGAAACACTTTCCTAATTCCCGATATACTCTGAGTGTGACAATTTTCTAAGCTGGTAAGATTGACAACTATTTTTCAAACAGCATTTTCTGCGGCAAAATGACATACTAGCGGAGTGAAGTGCTTTTATTAATTGTAAAATTGGATTAAATTTGCAGGTTATGTGGTAATATTGTGGTAATATTAAAGCATAAAAATATAATAGTTTGAATAGTTTAGTTTTTGATCAATAGGCCCATAATTTAATAGAAAGGAGGATCGAAGGGCTCTCCTCAATGTTTTCTTGTGACCCAGTATTGAGTAGGCCATTAGTAACATCAACCTGAAGTGGTAATGGAGGGAGCTTTTTCCACTTCAAAAACAATGATGCGAGGAGGAATAGCATGAATAAGAAGATGAGTAGGCTTTTATGCCTGATGATGGTGATCGTGATGTCTCTTGCTTTACTTTCCGGTTGCCAATCAGATAAGGCTAAAGATGTGTCTGAGGAAGTAACTACTGTAGCTGAAGTAAAAGTTACTGAGGATATAGCTTCTGCAGATGAAGTACCGGAAGAACCTGAGGAAGAGGCAACAGAAGAACCTGAGGAAGAAACTACAGCAGATGAAGCAGTAGAAGAAACCGCTGAAGAAGCTCCTTCAGACGATGTAGTAGAGGAACCCGGCGAAGAAGTTGGAACTGATGAAGATGGTTGGTTCAAAGGCTATACAAAAGGCTATATTCCGGTTGATGGCGGACAAGTCGTCTATAGAATCTATGGTGAGGATAAACCCGGTACCCCGGTTATTTTCCTTCATGGAGGCCCCGGCAGCAGCAGCCATTATTTCTTTAAACAGTATGCTATAGGCGCGAATCGTCCGGTTGTTTTATATAACCAGCTGGGTAGTGCCGGTTCTGATGTATCAGACGAGTATACTACTGCAGATCAAGTTAAAGAACTCTTTACGATCGAACACTTTGTGAATGAACTCGAAACGGTAGTAAACTATTTTAATTTTGACGAGTTCGTTATTCTGGGCCATTCCTGGGGCTCCATGTTAGCGGTAGAATATACTGCTGCCAAGCAGCCCGATAAGCTAAAAGGCCTGGTATTGGTCGGGCCATTCCTCAAAGTTGATGTCTGGATTGAAGATGCCGGCAGATTAATTAAAACACTTCCCGATGGTGAAGAGATGTGGAAAACCATTCAGGAGTGCGAGTCTTCCGGTGTTTATGGTGAAGAGTACGACAAAATCAATGCTATCTACTCTGCAAATTTCTATAGTCGGGTTGAGGGAGCAGGCGATGGCACTCCAACGGATCCTGAAATTAAAGAGGTTGATGGAGTCAGTGTCTATAACTATATGTGGGGTCCTTCCGAGTTTTCTTGCACCGGTACCCTGCAAGGACATGATTCCACGCCTTTGCTTAAGGACATAAAGGTTCCTGTTCTCTATTTGGCAGGTGAGTACGATAGTGGCAGTCCTGAAGCGGCGAAGTACTATAATTCCATGACACCAAATGGTGAAATTTGTGTTCTGCCCGGCTGCGGCCATGACGCCTCCAGAGAAAGACCGGAGGAGTTCAATGTGGTAGTCGATGCCTTTGCATCTAGAGTTGGAGATAAGCCCTAAACTTTCGTCAACAGTACGTCAACAGTATAAGATAGATGTAAATAACGCATTATCAGCGTGCTGGACTTAGTAAAGCACTGTAATTAATAGCATCGGCATTGTTGTGTTTAGCGACTCTGCCGATGTTTTTATTTTATTTCTTATCCGTGGTACAATTGTGAAATTGTTGCTTGAGGAGTTCATTCAGCTGCTGTTGCATTTCCTCAGGCATCAGCATATACTTCAAAAAGTGATTATTAAAGTGAAATAATAACCAGTATTTTGAATCATTAGTTAGGTGTTGGAGCATGTGTGTATTGGTAATCAATCCCGGGTCAACTTCTACCAAAGTTGCGGTGTATAAAGATGATGAGCTTTTAATATCTGAAAATATCAATCACGATGTTGAGGAGATCGCATCCTTTGCCTCTGTTAATGAGCAGCTTGGTTTTCGCCGGCAAGTAGTCGAGCGCTTTATGGCGGAAAAAGGCTTTGACTTGCAAAATGGATTTAGAGCTATCGCTGCCAGGGGAGGATGCGATGGTAATTTAAAAGCCGGGGCATATTTGGTGACTGAAGCTTTAGTAGAAATGTTTTTGCATGCCATGATACCTCATGCCTCTAATCTCGGTGCGGCAATTGCCTTTGAGCTCTCTAAAGCATCCGGCATACCGGCTTATATTTATGATGCGGAGGGCGTGGATGAGTTTTGTGACTATGCCAGGCTATCAGGATTGCCTGAGTTGCCGATAAATCCCAGTGGCCATGTTCTGAATTCAAAAGCTGTATCGCGGATTTGCGCCCGTGAGATGGGAGGCAAATATGAGGATTTTAATTTCATAGTAGTGCATTTAGGCGGCGGGATATCGGTCAGTGCACATGCGAAAGGCAGAATCGTTGACTCTATTTATAATGCCTACACCCCTGATCGGGCGAATACACTGCCCACAATACCTTTAATTAGACATTGCTACAGCGGCAAAAAGAGTCTGGACGAAACTTTAGCATCAGTTATGTCTCAAGGGGGCCTAACAGCATATTTAGGAACCAGCAGTTTACAAGAAGTTGAGGACAGGATTAATCAGGGTGATGCCAAGGCAAAATTCTATTTCGAAGGCATGTTGTTCCAAATAGCAAAAGATGTGGGAGAGATTGCTACTGTTTTATATGGTCAGGTAGATCGGATAATTCTAACAGGCGGCATGGCAAAATCGGCAATGCTGGTGGACGATCTGGTTCCCAGAATAGCGTTTTTGGGGAAAATAGTCGTAAAAGAGGGTTCTTTTGAAGAATTTGCTTTGGCTTCCGGCATATACCGGGTATTAAACAATCTGGAACCAGCAAATATCTATGAGGAAAGGCAACAATGAATAAAATCGTTGTAATGTTATCTAACCGGCATGTGCATTTGACGCCTGCATCATTGGCAGTGTTGTTTGGCAGTGGCTATGAGCTCCGTCTTCAGAGGGATCTCGGCGGTGGTGAATTTGCAGCCGAAGAAACCATAGACATTGCCACTGCTCATGGCCGGATCAATCATCTGAGAGTACTCGGTCCACTGAGAAATTACACCCAAGTCGAGCTTCTGAAGTCAGATTGCTACAAATTGCAAATTGATCCTCCCGTCGTAATGTCAGGTAATCTTGAAAATGCAGTTCCGCTGACTTTAATCGGTCCGAAAGGCGAAATGACTTTGAACTGCGGCATTATTGCTCAACGCCATGTCCATTTAACTCCTGACACGGCGGCAAATTTAGACGTTAAGCCCGGCGACGAAATTAGCTTGCTGGCTGCAGGGGAGCGGAGCCTAGTCTTTAATAATGTGGGCATTAAACTATATCCGGGACCGGTGGATCTTGCCCATCTTGATCTTGATGAAGGGAATGCCGCGAACCTTAGCAACGGAGATTTTCTATTTATCGTCAAAAATATTAATGAGCAACATTTGTGAAACCATTGCTAAGTGTCGATTCCACACTCGGTTACACGGGCCTTCGCAAAGGAATCGATGCCTTATGTGCCCTTATTTGGAGAAAGCACTTCCTTAAGGCCAGTTGCTGGACAATGGCTCAAGCTGCGGCGGAACCAGCCGCAGCGTAATATACAGCTAAGATGATTTCTTTTCTTGTTTCCAATATAAATATGTTTCATTTCCTATCCTCCTTAGAGGATATTTTAGGGAACAATTTTATGACACAATTCGTTGACTTGCAGAAAACAGTAAAATAAAGGATAATCAAACATATCTCAGGTATGTATTGTATATGAAAATTTAGTATCGGGCTTGCTATTCAGTAACTGTATAGACTGATTTAAGGTGCATAACTAGAGAGTACCTGTTAATAGCAATAACCAAAGATGGTATCTGTATGAAGAGAGTATTACTTATTCTAATAATTCTAGCTCTTTTCATTTTTCATTTTTCAATTTATTTACAAGCATCATCCAGTGTAGATATTATCGTAAAAGTCAGCCCAAATAGAGCTAAAGCCGGTGATATTATTAATCTAAAAATATCAATGAGAAATTACCAGAATTCCTCTGTTCCGGATATTGGTGGTCTACAGATAGATATACCTATTAATCCGGTATTTTTTGAATATGTAGCCAAATCGGAAAAGGTTCTACTTCCAATTGAACCGGGAGATATTACCAGTATATCTTTCAATGGCAGGAAAGATCAGTTTTCAGTCATCTATGTTTTCATGAATGCTGATTCAAAACCACTTTCTAGAGACACTGTAGATATTGCTTCTTTTCGTTTAAAAGTCAGACAGCAAATTCCTCTCGACAAAGTGATAAAAATCTCAGGTAAAGCAATGATTGCAACAACCGCTTCACCCGCAAGAGAAATACCCAATCAAGTTATTCCTGCGGAACTAAGATCAGGAGGAATAACGCCGACAACTAAAGTTATAATTCCTACTACCGTGCAATCTCGCCGGGATAAAGCAACTTCTCCTGTAGTTACTTCAGAAGAGGAGGCATCTCCAACGCTTATTACCAATCTACAACCAGATGGTGAGACAGAGATATCCGCATCAAATGTAAAGTCAACAAATGAAGATATCTTCTACCCAGAGGCTATATCAACGAACTCTGACATTAATGATCCCGATATAAGCTCCCTCTATCCCATCAAACATTCTTCCCAATCGACAGTAGGTTTAGGTCAATTGGATAAAGACCAGAACCAAACAATAATGACTGAGAAATCCGATGAGCCAGAACTGTCCAGAGATGAAGAGGAAACAAATGATTACAACAGTACATGGTTGTTATTATTTGTTCTTAGTTTCTCGTCCCTTCTGTTAATGTTGTTATACATATATCGCCGAAAAAAGCAGAGATAAGAAAGGTGCAACAATGAAAAAAGAAATTTCCCAAAGAATAATAAGGATTAGTATTATATTAACATTACTAATTGTGATTTTATTTATATCACCCTTGATAAGCATCCATGCAGCAAATCCTGTGGGGATGAATATAACTCATTCTGATGCCGACGGTTATATAGCTCCTGGAGAAACTGTTACTGTAACAGTTTTTTTAACTGATTATGATGAGACATCTGATCCAATTACTGCATTACAAGTGAGCGTCCCGTTGGATACTTCAATGGTAGAGTATGTTTCATGTTCGGTTGTTGCCACGACGCATCCCGGCGATATAATTACTGCAGGATATAACAGAGTTACAAAGCAGGTAGAGTTCATATATGCCTCCAATAGCTATGATGATATGGGAGAATACATGCCCCTTCCTACCTCTAATACCACTCTATTTGAATTGACAATTCGTACTCTGGAAAACTTAGAGACGGATATTATTTTGACATTGATTGCCGGTATGTATGGAGATGCGGTGGGATCATGCTCTGCTACTTTAAATATTCTGGCTAGTCTTCCCTATATTACACTAAATGCTCTTGCCCCAACCGAATCTCCCTATGAGGGAGATGTGACCATCGCTTGGAATAAAGGTGAGGGAACAATGACTAAGGATGGCGGAACAGCTGTACCGATTACCAGCGGACATCTTGTCAGCTCTAAGGGAGACTATATTGTAGCAGTGACAGACAGAGTGGGTAACACTAAGACGGTATCATTCAGTGTTAGACCCAATTCTGGTATTATTACAGGCTGGATAGAAGAAGCCGGCGAATGGTATTACTATGATGAAACCGGTGAAAAAGTAACCGGTTGGTATACTGATAGTGAAGATAATAAATATTATCTGGACGATGAAACCGGTGCCAGACAGCATGGCTGGTATTTGTCTGAAGCAGGTGATTGGTATTACTTCCATCCTGACAGTGGCTGTATGTGTACGGACTGGCTCTTAGACAGTGGCAGGTGGTACTTCTTAAATCGCAGTACCGGAGTGATGCAAACTGGTTGGCTCTTAGACAGTGGCAGGTGGTACTTCTTAAATCGCAGTTCCGGAATCATGCAAACAGGCTGGCTTTTGGACAGTGGCAGATGGTACTTCTTAAATCGCAGTTCCGGTATTATGCAAACAAGCTGGCTCTTGGATAATGGCAGATGGTACTTCTTTAACCGCAGCTCGGGTATCATGCAAACTAGCTGGCTCTTGGACAGTGGCAGGTGGTTCTTTTTTGACCGCAGTTCCGGTATCATGCAAACCGGCTGGCTCTTAGACAGTGGCAAGTGGTACTTCTTTAACCGCAGTTCCGGAATCATGCAAACCGGCTGGCTTTTGGACAGTGGCAGGTGGTTCTTTTTTGACCGTAATTCCGGAGTCATGCAAACCGGCTGGCTTTTGGACAGTGGCAGGTGGTTCTTTTTTGACCGTAGTTCCGGAGTGATGCAAACCGGTTGGGTTTTAGATGATGGCAAATGGTACTACTTTGATAGCAACGGTGTTTATATACGTACCGGTTAGAATTGGGA
>JGI24707J26582_10000394_pt1 | contig 33464 bp, 31 predicted proteins | sample BioPla1DNA1_FD_26582 | JGI IMG/M metagenome (IMG submission 26582)
AGCACTAATTGGGGAATACCTTTAATTAAATCAAGTAATGCTGTTTTGACATACATTAATTGATTTTCATTATTACGCTTAATCTCTCTTTTAAAAGAAGAAGGTTTGATGCTAGATTTTATATATTCAGTAATTGATTCTTGTGATGCATCTAATGGTACTTGAGTTCGATTTAGGGGAATCATAAAAATAGTGTCTTGCCCTAAATTGATTTTGTTTGAACGATATGATTGATTTTCTAATATGAAAATTTGAGCATAAAGCATTCCAAGACAAAAACACAAAAAATATCCTATTAGGTACACTCCAATAATAACTAAATTGCCTTGAGTTGGCATATCAAAATCTATACCTTGGGTCACATCTGCAGTTAACAAATCGCTAATAAAATCAAATTTACGATCACCAATTGGTGCCATAGTCATAAAAGCCCTGATACCAATCAAAAGTACAAGCATTACTTTTACTGCAGACGAAGATTTTACTTTATAAAATTTTAATGACTCACCTATAATTTTAAAATTCATAATTGTTTTACTATTTACCTGTTTACTGTTCCTTGTTTTATTTAATCATTAATAGATTTATGCAAAATTTGGATAACACCATTTTTTCTTTGCAATTTCTTTATAATACTATCAATAACATCTTTATTCATATTTCTACAAACAATTTGTACAGAACTTATTCCCTTTATAACTAGTGACTGCTGTATACTTAATACTTGGATCGTTTTCTGATCAAATTGTTTAATAATTTGAACCACAGAAATCAAGTCTAGTTCAATGAACAATGTAAAAATTTCAAGGGAATTGTGATCTATATCCTGATAGTTATATACTGAGTTATGATATTTATAATAAGCACTACGACTTATTCCTACTTCCTTTACAGCTTGATTAATAGAAGGATAGATTTTATCTCTTATCCCCTCTTTAACCTGCATGACCTTAAGGAAGACTTCAGGCAGTGAACTCTTTTCAATTAACAAAAACTTCTCTTTTTTATTTGTCATAAGAATTTTCTAAGGCAAGCATATAATCTTTCCATAGTTTAGTTGCTTGTCCACGATGACTAATTCTATTTTTTAGTTCAGGCTCCATCTCAGCAGTTGTCATTTTATATTCAGGTACGTAAAAAATCGGATCATAGCCAAACCCATTCTTGCCACGCATTTCGGGAATAATTATACCATTACAGGCCGCGTTAAATGTTTTCTCCTGACCACTTGCATCAATATATACTAGTGAACAATGAAAAGATGCATGCCAATTTTTTTGTTCAAAAGGTTCAAGCAAATGCCAAATCTCTTCAATCTTATCTTTGTAAGGGGTATTTAAACCTGCAAATCGAGCCGAATAAATGCCTGGATACCCATCTAAGACATCAATAGATAAACCTGAATCATCAGCTAGAATTGACTTATGAGGCAGCTGTTGATGTGCATAACGAGCTTTTAGCAAGGCATTTTCTTGATAAGTTTTGCCTGTTTCCTCGATATCCATATTAATTCCAAATTGAGAAATTGGGATAAGAGAAATTTGATCCGTATTTAACAATTTTGTAAATTCTTTAGTTTTGTCTAAATTTTGTGTTGCTAAAATGATTTCCATTAAAAAATAATACCATAAAATAGTTACTTTTATTCTAACATCAAACAAATATTTATATTTGCAACATATCACATACTGCATAGGATGCTTTGCGAATTGTTTGCAATTCAAACGGTGAAGAAAATCCACATATTTCTAACCTTTTAACAAAAGGTAATTCTGTATTTGTTATCAAGAGTTGATTTAATTTTTTTTCTAAAGAGTTTCTGGTGTCTCTATATGGTTGTTCTGCTAATATTACCACTAAAGCAAGGACAAATTCTATTGAACTATAAGGATTAGTATAAAGCGATCTCAATATCTGCCAACCATTTCCTTCAGAAAAAAAACCTTCAGAAGCAAAGTTAAAATCAATATTATTATTTTTTTCAACTTGTTGCCATAGATCAGAAATAGACAATGAATCACTTGTGTCTTGCGAATACATCATACTTTCAAATGTATCAACGGCCAATGCAAAAGGTATTTTTAATAAAATATCGATTAAAGATAGGTCGTTAAACAATTCAGAATTGTTTGTAAAAAGATTCATATTTCGCATACTTAAAAATAACATTGCAAAACCAGAGACTTGACGTATGAGTGGCGATTGTTCATAACTAGTAATCCCTTTAAGATTGATCATACCAGATAAATCAGATAATGCTTTACCCATCGAAAAATAAATATCCTCTAAATTGAAATATACTTGATCAAATCTTAAAGATAAAAACAATTTGCTCCAATGTGGTAATAGTATGATATCCTTAGAAATTTGTTGATTTACAACAGGATTAGCATGCCAATAGCCTTGTTTTATCAAATCAAAAACATATGCTGTGTCTTCTCCAAAAATCTTTTGAAAAGACTGTACTAAAGTTTTATTCAGTGACTTGTCAATTTTAATCAAATCAATTGGATTGATATGAGAGATTTTTAGCTCATCATAAAAGAATGTAGTTTGTTTTTCTAATCTATTATTTCTTAAAGATTGTATTTCAGCAATTAATGGCAAAAAATAATCTACAATATTTTGTTTGAATTTTATTATGTCCTTCCGTTCATAACCAAATCCTTTTTTCCTTCGTAAAACATAATCAAAATAAGATAAATTACTTTGTCTTGCTTGTTGTTTACGATTTTCAACCAACTGTTTAAAAATAAGTTCATTATCATTAGAGTTTTTTTGTAGTTCTTGGCTAATTTTGTAATAGACTCTTGCCCTCGTAGTTCCATTTGCTTGTCTTAATATTGTCCGGAAATCAGGCAAATAAATATTAATCGTTTGCTTCTTAATATTTCTCAATTCTGTTTCATGCAAATTTGGTACGGGAGCTTTTTGACTTATATAAAAATCTGAATAAAACTTTTCATATCGATCAATTAATTTGATTTCATCTTTTATTAATTTGTAATCAACCCTGCCATACGTTCTTGCTATACGTCTAGCATGGTTTAGGATCGAAGATTTTTCTAAGGACTCTCTTGAATATTTTAGATCGGAATCAGCAATTTTCGAAAATAATCCTATATAATCTGCTTGAGCTTTTTCAATTTCTTTTTTCAGAAACTCTAACTCAGTATCTTGATCTGTATCTGATACTATTTGCGGAGCATTAGATTTTTTCGAAGCATTTTCAATCGCTGTTTGTAATTGATAAAGATTAAACATCGATATGCAATAGAGATAATAGTTGGAGTATGGTTCAAAGTTTGCTGTAAAATCAGAGAATTGCAAACCTCGTTTACCTAACTGGGATAATGCATTTTTATATAATGATGCCAAATGTTGAAAATCTGGCCTTTTGTATACTATATCTTTAAAAGCCAAAGCCATTTTTGCTATACTCCAATATTATTTCATATCTCGGTCTAGTTCATAGACAATTTTCAATTTACATTCTTTCAACAGTTTCAATTCCAACTAGCTTTAATCCATTCTGAATAACTATACATATTGCTTCTAACAAGGCTAAACGTGCAGACCTTAAATCATTATCATCAGTCTTTAAAATCGGAACATTATGATAATATCTATTGAAACTTCGTGCAATTTGACTAATATTTCTCAGCAAAATACTAGGCTCATATTCTTTAGCTGCTGATTCAATTGCATCAGGGTATTTATATAGCTCTTTTAGTAATGAAAATTCCGCCTCAGAATTAAGTAAAGTAAAGTCAATCTTTGAGATATCAATGCTAGAAAAATTGCTCTTTTGTAAAACACTTCTAGCTCTTGCATAAGTGTACATTAAATAGGGAGCTGTATCACCTTCAAAATCTAAGATTTCATCCCAATCAAAGAAAATATCTTTTTCTCTACTATTTCTAAGATATGTATAGCTAACTGCAGCTAAACCAACTTTTTCTGCTGTTTCTGCAATAATTTCTTTAGTCATTTCTGGATTATTTGTCTCAATAATTTTTCTCGTTTTATCTACACTTTGATTCAAAAGATCCTCTAGCAGAATAATATTACCTTTTCTAGTTGAAAACTCACCTTCTTTAAATTTAACTGTACCAAAACCAACATGCACATTTTGATCAGCTTTGGAAAAGTTTGCTTTTTTTAGGACTGCAAAAACTTGTTGAAAGTGATTTGTCTGGGGTAAGCCAACAACATATATGTTTTTATGATAATCATATTCTTGATTTCTATATAAAATAGCTGCTAAGTCACGCGAAGCATAAATTGTTGTACCATCCGATTTAAGAATAATACAGGGATTGAGGTTAAATTCACTTAAATCGACAAGCTGAGCCCCTTCGCTTTCTTCTAATAAGTTTTTTTCTTCTAACAGAGAAACCACTTCTGGTATCATATCAGAATAAAAACTTTCGCCATTGTAATTGTCAAACTTAATACCAAGTCGATCGTACAAACGATTAAATTCAACTAAACTAACTTGTCTAAATTTTTGCCAGAGCTCAACTTCGGCAGTTTCTTTAGCTTCTAACTTTCTAAAAGCTTCCCTAGCCTCATCTTCAAGCTCAGGTTCTTTTTCTAGTTCATCATGAAATTTAACATAAACTCTAGTTAGCTCAGTTATTGGATCTTTAGCAAGCTCTGTCTCATCACCCCAAAGACGCCAGGCTACAATTAATTTACCAAATTGAGTACCGTAATCGCCTAAATGATTCATGCGAATTATATTGTAACCAAGTGCCTCATAAATATTACTAATAGCTTGACCAAGAATCGTCGTAAAAGCATGACCAACATGAAATGGTTTTGCAATATTTGGCGAAGAGTATTCGACAATTACGTTTTTGCCCTCACCTATTTCTTTATGACCAAAAGTTTCTTTTTTTAGCAAAATCTCTTTTAGTAAATTTTCTGCAAAAAAGCCTGGTTCAAGATAAAAATTTAAATATGGTCCTGCTACTTTAATTTCGTCTAACCAGTCTGGCTTATTATCTGAAAGCTCTTCCTTTATTTCTTTTGCAATTTCAGCAGGATTTTTTTTGAATTCTTTAGCTAATTGAAAACACGGAAAGGAATAATCTCCTAAATTTTCCTGTGGTGGAATTTCTATCAAATTATAAATATTACTTACGGGCAAATTAGTAACTTTCGTTAAAAACTCTGCTAGATTTTGTTTATAATCAATCATTCATATTCCCCCAGAGTGGGCTTTTGTATTCTCCTGTCTCGATCATACTAGCAATTTCTTTTTCTACTTGTGGTTTGTCTTCTTGATAAGTTACCCCATACCATTGATCAGGACTTGTTTTTACTTTTACATTAACTTCAGAAGCATCAATTAAATTACCAACTGAATTTGGTAATAAGAATTCTGCTTTGAGAGGATTTTCTTCCATCGCATTGTCTAAAAATTTTGGAAATTCTGCTTTTAAATAATCTATTAAGGATGTGTCAAATCCCCAAAAATTCATTGAAACAACAGTTTCTTCTGGCAATTGATGCCAAGTAGATTCGTCCTCAGTATAAAAAGCTAAATTGTCTTTTTCGATAATTTTTGTGCGCTCTACAATATGATTAAGATAGCCAGCAGAATTAACATCACAAATACCTCTTGCAACATGACCATGTTTACTTAAAGTCTTCATTAATTCATAGCCAATCATGACGTATTCTGGTTTATCTTTAGCTGGATTTGTAATCATATTTTGTAATTCATCATAGACAATTTTATATGCTTTTTTTCCATAAAAATCATCTGCATTGATAACACAAAATGGAGCATCTATTAAATCAGCTGCGGAAAGAAGAGCATGGGAAGTACCCCAAGGTTTAATTCTATCCTTTGGATTTTTAAATGGAGCCGGTAAATCCTCAACATTTTGAAAAGCGTATTGCACTTCAAAATAATCAGATATTCTATTACCTATTATTTCTTTAAATTCAGTTTCTATTTCTTCTTTTATTATAAAAATCACTCTACGAAAACCAGCTTTATAAGCGTCAAACAAGGAGAAATCCATAATTATTTCGCCATTTGGACCAATTGGATCAATTTGTTTTAAGCCTCCATAACGCGAGCCCATGCCTGCAGCTAAAATCACTAATATAGGTTGTTTCATGACAGTAAACCTCCACATAATAAAAATATGACATTTCTAATCTATACCAAAATATTATTTTTTACAAAAATTAGGATTAATTCTTATATTTAATAGTTTATTAATTATCTCTCAGGAGATTTTTGTGGTTCATAACGATTTTGACCGTAAGTATTTTGCTTCATTTTTTGACTAGCATCAATTGCTAATTCCATTAAAGTTTTTTGAGAATCAAGATGCTTTGGATCATCATTAGGTAGACGGAATCTTTGATAAGAAGCATCTCCTAACATAATCCTTGCCCTTTCTGTATCTTGAAGTTGCAAATTTAAAACTTCTAACACTCTTTGTCGACATGATTCATCAAGGACTGGAAACAATATTTCTACACGTCGATTTAAATTTCGCGGCATCCAATCTGCACTTGATAAAAACAAATCTTCACGTCCATCATTGTAGTAGTAAAATATACGGCTGTGTTCTAGGAAACGGCCGATCAAACTACGTACTTCAATATTTTCTGAAAGGCCTTTAACACCTGCCCTTAAACAGCAAATGCCACGTACAATCAAACGAATTTGAACTCCTGCCTGTGAAGCTTCATACAATAATTCAATGATTCGTTCATCTACTAATGAATTTATTTTGGCAACAATAATTGCTTTTCGACCTTTTTTTGCATGTTTGATTTCTTGTTTAATACGTGTTTCAGCTTCTTTTCTAAGCCATCTTGGTGCAGGTATAATTTTATTCCAACCCATTGGAATTGAATAACCCGAGATCATGTTAAAGAAATCTGTTGCATCTTGCCCAATTTGTTCAGATGCTGTCCATAGACCAAAGTCTGTGTAAATTTTGGCAGTTTGATCATTATAATTACCTGTGCCAAGATGAACATAACGTCTAATGCCATCATCTTCTTTGCGTACGATTAAAGTAATCTTGCTATGAGTTTTTAAACCTTTGAGTCCATAAATAACATGACAACCAGCTTTTTCTAAACGTCTTGCCCAATGAATATTATTTTCCTCATCAAATCTAGCTTTTAACTCAACTAAAACCATTACATGCTTACCATTTTCTGCAGCTGTTGCTAATGCTTTTATGATAGGTGAATCGCCACTAACCCTATATAAGGTCTGTTTTATTGCGAGAACTTGTGGATCTTCCGCAGCTGTTTGCATGATTTTAATATTAGGTTCGAAGCTTTCATATGGATGGTGTAAAATACGGTCTTTTGCCCGAATTGTAGAAAAATAATCTGAATTATTAATAATAAAATCTGGTGATTTTTGTCCAGAAAAATGTTCATATTCAAGGCTACTGTTTGGAAATGCTTTACTTATTGTATTAACAAATTTTAAATCAATTGGTCCCTTAATTCTAAAAACTGCAAATTCTTCAACTTCCATTAGATCTTGTAAAGTTCTTAGTATAGCTTTACCTGCACTCTTTTCTATTTCTAAACGAATAACTTTACCACGTTCCCTTTGCCATAAAACATCTTCCATCTCATTCATTAAGTCAGATATCTCTTCTTCATCTAGTTCATAATCTGCATTCCGCATTACTCTAAAACAGACTGTAGTTTGAATTGTCTGATTATAAAATAAACGATCTAAAAATTCAGAAATAACATTTTCTATTAAAACAAATCTCTTTTTTTCACCTGGCAGTTTAATTAAGCGTGGTAAGATCGAAGGTACTTCAACGATCGCAAACGTAGAATTTTTCATCATTGAATTTGAGTCATCATTTGGTTCAAAAGTTACAAATAAATTTAAATTTTGATTTGGAATTAAAGGAAAAGGACGACCAGCATCAACAGCTAAAGGTGTTAAAACTGGGTAGATATTTTCTTCATAATATTTGTCCAAATATTGATATTCTTCCTGAATAATTTGTGACATATCTAAATGTGAAATTTCATTTTCTAAAAGTACTGGTAATATTTGCTTATTAAACGTATTGTATTGATCTTTATAAAATTTATGGCAGCGCTCCATTAAGGAAAAGAGCTGTTCTTCGGGGTTTCGTCCTGCATAATCTGTTGATTGTGAACCTGACTTATATAAGTTGTAAAGGGCTGCAACTCGCACCATAAAAAATTCGTCTAAATTAGAACAAGTTATAGCTAAAAAATTTAATCTTTCATAAAGTGGATTTTTTTCATCTTGTGCTTCTTCTAATACACGATCATTAAAATCAATCCAGCTTAATTCTCGATTAAGAATTTTAGTTCCAGACAATTCTAATAATTCTCTTTCATATCCTGGAGATTGTTCAACAATTTCAACAATATTTTCTAACATTTCATACTCCTAAATTCAAACAATAAAAAATTGTTTTTTTACTAATTATTTAGTTTTTCAGACAGAATAAAGATCAATTTTGGGGAGAAAATGGCACAATTTTAAGCCTGATTTCTTTGCCAAAGACATCTTTGAAAAACTTTATCGGTTTATTAAGACTCCATGATTCGAGAGTCAAATCTTCATTTGACACTAAGATCAACTTCACATGTTTTTTACGAATTTCTATTTTCAGATCTTTTACTTTTCTTTTGTGTCCTGTATCCAAAGTATTTGCTAGTGCTAAAATCACAGATAATTTTACTAAAATTAAATAGTCTTGATTGCTTTCTACATCATTATCTAAAACTAAGTTTGTAAATGCTAAAGAATGGTATTTTACTAATAACGCTACCATTTCAATTTCTTTGTCAGTAAGTCCTGGCAAATCTGAACTTTTTATTAGCTGATAAGCTACAACACCATCTTGTTTAACTGTAAAAAACTTACCAATATTATGTAAATTTGCCGCCATCTGTAATAAAAAACGATCACGCTTTGAAAGACCATGTAATTTTTTTAGTTGATCAAACAAACTTAATGCTAATGTTTCGACCTGTTTTATATGTTTAAAATCTGTATGATGTCTCCTTGCTATTATTTTTGCGAAATCTACCGCATATTGCTCGATATGCTTGTCTTTATTACGGTAGTTGAGATTTTCTGCAAGCCATACAATCATGGTATCCGCTAAGGTAACGTCTGGTAAGATGACACTTTCTAGCTTTGTTAGTTCAAAAACCTCTTTAATAACCATAGACATTGGCAATAATATACTAGCTTGCTCTTCACTAATATCAAATTGCTCTATTAATTCGATTGGATTTGTTTGTGTGATAACAGTGTATAGGTCTTCAAATTTTTCCCGTGATAAAAATACAGTTCCATTATTTGGCAATTCTGCTAAATAACGCCAAGTTTGCATTAGATTACCAACAATAATTAAATTTTTATAATCAATTTGAATTGGCACAAAAGAGCGATAATAGTCTAAATCACCAGAAATATATTCATGCATCAAAGTCTTAAAATCTGCAGTATGTTGTTCTAACACAGCAAGTCGATCTCGTACTCTTAGAGAGCCAAGCAAAATATTTTGAGTAAATAAAAATTTATTTTTATCAAATAAAGTTAATTGAGTGCTACCTGCCCCTATATCTAAGAGTAATGTAGGTTCTTTGTTTAATTCAAAAAACTCTGGCATCTTAGAAAAAACGGCTTGAATCATACTTGCAAATTCTTCTCTATTAGAAAGAATATCGATTTCAAATCCTGTTTGACGAAAAACTTGATCTACTATAAACAATTTGTTTGAGGCTTCCCTGAGTGCTGACGTTGCAGCAACACTCACCTTTGCATCTGGATAGGTATTAATAATTTCCTTAAAATCTTTTAAGGTGCTTATCAATAAATGAATATTTTCGTTAGATATATATCCTAGACGATAGCTCTCTGAGCCTAAATTGATTGTCTTTGAAACAGACTCAACCTCAGATATGTCTCCTGCTAAATTAATTTGACTTATTTTTAAAATCACTTCATGTGAGCCAACCTCTATTGCCGCCAAAAAGGAAACACTATCCATTATTCATTACCTTTCTAATGATTATTTTTACAAATAATTTTGTAAAAAAGCTGGAAACCTCCAGCTTTTTTTAATTTTTATCAATCTCCAAAACAAATTCCAATTTGTCTTGCTGACATTAATACTGGATCATCCATAGGAACTTTTTTAGTTTTTCCCGCAACATCTTTAATATCAACTCTTATAGGACGTCCACAGCTAATACCAATCATTTTTCCAAAATCACCTTCTAAAATAGCATTAGCACCTTCTACACCTAGTTCAGTTGTTAAGACACGATCATAGGCTGTGGGAGTTCCGCCTCTTTGAAAATGACCTGGAACACAAACTCTAGTTTCTTGAATCATTAATTCTTGTAGTTGATTTTGTAAATGATATGCAACAGAATGCGTTTCCTTGCGATTTTCTTTAATTTCTGATGATTTCATATTTGCTTCTTCTTTAGATATTGCTCCTTCTGCAACAGCAATTATCGAAAAATTCTTATTTTTCTTTTCGCGATCGTGTAATGTCTTAACAATCTCTATAGGATCATATGGTATCTCAGGTATCAAAATTACGTCAGCACCTGAAGCTACCCCTGAATATAAAGTTAGCCAGCCAACTTTATTCCCCATTATTTCAACAATAAACACACGCCTATGTGATGTAGCAGTTGTATGGATGCCATCTATTACTTCTGTTGCAATATTGACTGCACTTTGAAAACCAAAGGTACGCTCCGTACCAGATAAATCGTTATCAATTGTTTTAGGCATATGAATTACATTACAGCCATGTTCACTTAATAAATTTGCTGTTTTTTGAGTCCCATTACCACCTAATACAACCAAGGCATCAAGACCCAGATCTTGATAAGTTTGTAACATTGCTTCTAATTTTGTTATACCTTCCGGCTCATCTTCTCTTAAAGGGTCATGCATCAATTTAAAAGGTTGGCGTGATGTTCCTAGAATTGTACCTCCTAAAGTTAATATGCCTGAAAAGTCTACATCGGTCATATGGCGATAATTACTGTACATGAGACCATGGTAGCCATTAAAAAAACCTAAAATTTTAACATCTTGATTGCTACCTAAAAGTCCTCGGGCTATACCTCTCATAGTTGAATTTAAACCTTGACAATCTCCACCACTTGTTAACATTCCCACTTTTAAAGCCATGTTTGCCTCCTTTGTTGCTTAAAACACTTAACTTCAAGTATTGTTTAATTATACAATATTCGATATTATTTTGTATGTTATTATGTTAAATAATTAACATTTTAGTAGATTTAAATTAATCTTTATCTATTTTTAAATTATCTAGATCTAAATTCTAGAAGTTAATTTTTTATAAACAGGAGAGAACAGGGAAAATATTTTATATGGAAACAAATAATCAAGATAAAAGATTGGCAGTTTTGATTGACGCAGATAACATTTCACATCATTACGTAAAGGGAATGATGCAAGAAATAGCAAGATATGGTACACCAACAATCAAAAGAATTTATGGAGATTGGACTAAACCAAATTTGGGCGGGTGGAAATCTATTTTATTAGATTACGCAATTAGTCCTATCCAACAGTTTAATTATACTACCGGTAAAAATGCTACAGATTCTGCGATGACAATCGATGCTATGGATATCTTGTATACAGAAAATGTTGATGCTTTTTGTTTGGTTTCTTCTGATAGCGATTTCACAAAATTAGCAACTCGTATCCGTGAGTCTGGAAAAACTGTCTACGGTATTGGTGAGCAGAAAACACCAACGCCTTTTATTGCTGCTTGTGATCGTTTCATTTTTCTTGAAATCTTACATGAAGATGATGAAGATGAACAAGATAGTCAAGAAACAGAAAACAAGAAAAAAACAAATAAATCAGCAAAAAATGGTACTACAAAGCCAACTTCTAAAAAACGTGCACTGCAAAATATTAATCGAAAGACAACTCGTTTAATCAGCCAATCTATTAAAGATGTTGAAGATGAAAATGGCTGGGCTTATTTAGCTGATGTAGGTAATTTAATTGTAAAAAAACAACCTTCTTTTGATGCTAGAAATTATGGTTTTAGTAAATTATCACACATGTTTGAAACAATGGATGAATTTGAAATTGATGTAAGAGATAGCGGGACCGGTTCATCTAATTATAAACATTATTATGTACGCGTGAAAAGCAACAAAAGAAAACGTACAACTCATTTCTAATATATTTTAGTAAATTTAATTCTAAATTAGAATCTAACGAGCTAATTAAAGTCCTATATTCTGTTTTTTATTTTTGCATCTTTACTTTCGCTTCAGAAATTTTCCCAAAAGCTGAGTAGAAAATAAAAGCAAGAATATTACAAATTACTATGCTGGCACCAGTTGGGGTTGCATAAATGTAGGAAAATGTCACACCTATCCACAAGCAAATGACCGAAATTATTGCTGAATTCAAAATAACAGTTCTAAAGCTTTTACAAACACGCATTGAGGTGACAGCAGGAAATACGATTAAGCTAGTAATTAACAAAGCACCCATCATCCGCATCCCAAGAACAATAATCAAAGCTGTTAAGATAGCGATTAGAACATTATAAAGCTCAACATTTACACCTGTTGCTCTTGCAAATGATTCATCAAATGTTACTGCAAAAATCCGATGATAAAACAGTATAAATAAAATTAGCACTACAGATGAGATAATAAGACTTAAAATCACATCATCTTCTGACATAGTTAGAATACTGCCAAATAAATAATTTGAAACATCTGTATTCATACCAGTTGTTAGCGAAACTATCATAACACCTACTGCTAATGCACCTGTTGAAATTATAGAAATAGCTGCATCTCCTTTTATTTTACTGCTCTCACTGATTCTAAGTAAGAAAAATGCTGCTAAAACAACAATAGGTATTGAAACTAACAAGGGAGAGGCATTTAAAGCTGTTGCAACTGCAAGTGCACCAAAGCCAACATGTGATAAACCATCACCGATCATTGAATAACGTTTTAAAACGAGACTAACACCCAGCAAAGCAGCACAAAGTGCAACCAACGTGCCAACAACAAAAGCACGAACCATAAATGGATAAGAAAACATTTCACTAATTAAGCTAAGCATTGACATGATCCTTCAAAAAGATTTTGCCTATTTGGCTTTCTCTATATTCTTCTAGCGTGCCAAAAAACAACTGTTCATTCCTTAAATGTAAGATTTTACTTGCATAATTTAAAGCTGCCTCTAAATCATGTGAAACCATTATAATTGTAATTCCTAATTCCTTATTTATCTGATCTATTAATTGATATAACTCTGCCGTTACTAATGGATCTAAACCAGCAACCGGTTCGTCTAAGATAATTAATTTTTGAGTTGCACATAATGCTCTTGCTAATAAGACCCTTTGTTGTTGTCCGCCTGACAGATCTCGATACGATTCTTTTTTTAGACTTTTAATACCAAGTCTTTCTAGATTACGCACTGCCATATTTTTTTCTTTTTTAGTATAGAAAGGCTTATATCCTAATTGATTTAAACACCCAGAGAGAACAACTTCCATGACTGTTGCTGGAAAATCCTTTTGAACAATTGTTTGTTGAGGTAAATAACCTATTTCATTTGCTTTTAAATCAGCTGCTAAAATAATCTCTCCTTCATATGGCTTTTTTAACTTCAACAAACCTTTGATTAAAGTACTTTTACCTGTTCCATTTTCACCGACTATAAACAAATAGTCACCTTCAGCTAAATCAAAATTTATGCCTTGTACTGCTGGAACACCTTCATATGCAAATGATACATTTTTACAAACTATTAAACTCATGCTCTGCCTTAATATCTAACTTTTTTATCAATATTGTTTTGAAAACTTTATTTTATTACTTTAAAGCCTTAGTTAAGTTTTCTAAATTCTTTTCCATTAAACTAATATAAGTTTCGCCAGATTCTAGATCTTCTTTGGATACATTGTGGATTGAATGAAGTGTTAATTTTTCCGCATCAGTTGCTTCTGCAATTGAATTTGCAATTTCTTCATTAGAAAATTCAATAGAAAAAACATAAGGTAATTGTAGTTCATTTGTCTTATCGATTAGGAATGCTACTGTAGCTGCACTAGCTTCTGTATCTGTGGAACAACCAGTAAAGGCAGCATAATAATCAATGCCATATTCCTCCACTAAATAGCGAAATGGGAATCTATCGCCAAATAAAATAATATTGCGATTTGTATCTTTTACTAATTTTTCAAATTTTTCATCTAATTCTTCTAATTCTGCGATATACTCATCACTATTTTTTTGATAAATTTCAGCATTTACTGGATCTTGATCAGATAATTGTTTGCTGATTTTTTTAACTATCTCAATAGCTTTTATGGGAGAAGTCCAGACATGTTCGTCTACTTGATGGGCATGTGTTTGATCTTCAGGATGGTCAGCATGTTCCATTCCTTCTACTATTTCTTCTTCTAATGTATCTACTAATTCAAGCAATTGCATCGTCTTTGGAGCTTCATCCTGCATAGACTCAAGAATTCCCTCAACCCAACTGTCATTTTCACCGCCTACATAAATAAACAAATCACTTGCTTGAATTAATTTAATATCTTGTGGAGTTGGTTCATAAGAATGACTTTCTGCACCTGGTTTTAAAAGCAGATGAAGATCGACCTGATCCCCAGCAATTTGACGAACAAAATCATATTGGGGAAAAATTGTGGTTACGATAGATAAATTAGAATTGTCAGTTGTACCCATCTTTGTTTGTTCATTGAGATTATTTGTTTGGTTTTGAGTACAGCCTGAAATTAAAATAAATATTAATAAAAAACTTTGTAATATTAGTATTATTTTTTTTCGTTTTTTTCTCATTTTTCTATTACCTCAGTTTTTACATTTTTCGCAAGTACCATAAAATACTGTTCTGGCAGGGTCTATCTCAAATTTATGATCTTCTTCTATATGTCTTTGCCAATCAGCAATTTCATGACATTCAAAATGGACTAACTGGTCGCAAGTTATACATTTCAAATGAAATTGTTGTACTAGTTTTTCTGCAGCATCTTTATTTTGAATATATTCAAAACAGGCTGCACTTTTATCATCTATATAAAATTTTTTTACAAGTCCTCGATCTACAAGTCTATTTAAATGACGATAAATTGTTGTTAGACCAACTTCAACCTTAAGATTTTGAAAATATGACATTATTTCATTCACCGTAACATGTGTGCCTGCTCTGGATCTCATATATTCCATAATCAGTTCACCTTGTTGTGTTTTGTATTTAGCCATTATGATATTCTTTCACTTCTCAATAAATGATAAACTTGTCAATTTGAAAACGGTTTTCATTTTATCAGAACAATAAGCTTTGTCAAGCAAGTAATTTGTGAATTATTTACCAGATTATACCCGGAGGTCTTATTTCATATGGAATTTCTTTAGCTATTTTGCGATCTTCCATAAGTCTAGCTGGATAAGCAATATTATTGCCATATTTTTCATGTAAGAAAAAGATAGCATCTTCTAAATTTTCTAATTTAATAAGATAGCTAAAATCCGAAAATAAGTTTATTTGCCTAGGTAAATTAGCTTGTTCTAAATAAATAGCTCTAATTGTTAATGAACGAATTGGTTTAGACCATGAGTAACGTTCTTGAAATAAAGAAAAGCCTTGTTCGGCAAGGTAGTAGGCGTTGTAAGTTGGATAAGGTAAAAAAGTTTGAAAATCACTATGTTTTAGTTCATTGTTTCTAACAGTAACATTAACTCCTCTAGCTCTCAATTGATGAAATCTAAGACGTTTGGCTACATTTTCACTTAACGACAATAACACCCGCCAAACGTCTATATCTGTTGTTAAATCTTCTCTGGTTGTACTACCATGCCCTACAGTTTTAACAGGAAATTTTTCACCATAAATTCGAACTCGTCCCTCGTCTAAGCCATTAGCCCATTTCCACAATTTAATACCATTGATACCTAGTTTTTTTCTTAAAAACTCAGGTTCTGCTTTAGCTAAAGCACCAATCGTTAAAATATTCCATTTTTTGAGTTTTCGTTCAGTTGCAGGACCAACTCCCAAAAGGGCTCTTGCGGGTAATGACCAAACAATTTCCTCCACTTGATCAGGACCTATAACAGTGATCGCATCAGGTTTTTTTAAATCACTACCAATTTTCGCAAAAACTTTATTGAAACTCACCCCAATTGATAAGGTTAAACCTAATTCAGCCTTAACACGCTTACTAATCAGTTTGGCAATTGTTAAACCATCACCAAACAAATTGTAACTATTAGTAACATCAAGCCAACATTCATCTAAACCAAACGGTTCAATCTGATCTGTATAATCAAGATAAATTTTTTGTGCTTTTTTGGAATAGAGAATGTACTTGTCATATTGTGGAGGAACCATTACTAAATTTGGACATTTTTGGATTGCTTGCCAAGTAACTTCACCAGTTTTTACACCTGCTATCTTAGCTTCTTCTGATTTAGCTAAAATAATACCGTGTCGATCTTTTTTTGAACCACAAACAGCAACTGGCTTTCCCTTTAAGCTAGGATTTAGCATGATTTCAACCGAAGCATAATATGCATTCATATCACAATGTAATATAACTCGTTTATCTTTAATCATAAAAACACTCAATAAGGAACATTTGTTCCCTATTGTATAGAAAGGATATTTATAAAACAAGTTTATTTAGAAATCTATAAAGAATAATTTCTTGAAAATTGAAATAAAATTATAAATTAAGAATTTATTTTAGATTTTTATTTTACTATGTTAAAATAAATTTTGTTTGTAGGATTAGGACTTATTGTTATTGCATCTGAATGTTGCTTAGTCTAAATAATTTTTCTCTAAGGAGGTTTGTCTTTATTTGAAAAATAATGATAACGAGCATAAACGTTCTGGCAGAAAACAAATCCTAAATGGAATAGTGAAATTTTCAGAAATCGCCTTTACCATTGTGGCCAATGTTTTATTAGGAGTGTTGATTGGTAGATTTCTAGATCAGTGGCTGAATACTTCACCGTGGTTCCTGTTATTTTTTTCAATCTTAGGTGTAATTTCTGCAATTTATTCGCTATTTTCTATGTTTTAGAATAAAAATGTTAGCATAATCGTGCATTATAAATATGCCGGCTTATAAATTTAAGGAATTAGTGTATACAATATGGATATGAATAAAATGGCTAAAAATATGATTCTAATAATTCTTGTGATTTCTGGAATCTTCATTTCTCTAGCGCTTATTTTCCTTCATTCATTAAACGTTGGTTCAATTATATTAGGTATAATCCTAGGTTCAGCAGTTAGTATCATCAAAGTCATCTTATTAAAGCGTTCAATTAATAAGGTTTTCAATGAAAAACAAGATCAAGCTAAAGCTTATACTGGCTTACAATACTTACTTCGCTTTGCTCTCACGGCAGGCATTCTTGTTGTCGGTGCTTTAGTTCCGCAAATTAATCTATTAGGTGTGATCGCAGGTGTACTTAGTTTTCAATTAGCTACTTATATTGTTCAATTAATGATGCGTAAGCAAGGAGAGACAGAGAGTCTAGATATAAAAAATTCTGATCAGTTTGAGCAAATAATCAAAAAGCAAAAGAAAAAAGAAGATGAATTTGATGCAAGTGAAATCTTAGAAAATAAAGATGATGCAGAAGAAAAAAGTAAATATTTAAAATAGGAAGGCTTCTATAATATGGATTTGAATATAACGAACTATGGTGTAGTTGAAATCTTAGGGATTGAGATTTGGATAACCGAAACTTTAGTTAATACCTGGCTAATTAGTGGACTGTTAATTATATTTGCGATTATAGTCCGAATAGCTCTAAAAAATTTTAAGCCTGTTCCTGGGGGTTTTCAAAATGCTGTTGAAGCCATTGTAGAAACTTTTGATAATTTTTCTGTTGGCGCTTTGGGAGAAAAATTAAACTATATATCGCCTTGGTATTTTACAGTTTTTCTATATATTCTTCTTAGTGCTTTGGGTAGCATATTTGGTTTTCGGGCACCAACAGCAGATTTTTCAACTACTTTTGCCTTAGCTTTTGCTACTTTCGTATTGATGATTGTGATGGGATTTAAACATAAAAAAGACAACTATCTCAAGAGCTTCTTTCAACCCTATGTTGTGTTTTTCCCAATCAATATAATGGGTGAACTTGCAAAACCAGTCTCTCTTAGTTTCCGTCTATTTGGTAACATGTTGTCTGGTACCATTTTATTATCTCTTTACTATAGTTTATCCCCTCTCCTACTTCAGATTGGCATACCTGCTGTTTTACATGGAATTTTTGATATATTTTTCGGGGTATTACAGACTTATATTTTTGTGATAATAAGTCTTATGTATATAAAAGGTGCAGCTGATTAAGTATCTCAAATATTTAATAAAAACAATTAAGATAATTTTGGAGGTATATGATTATGTCAGATTTAGCAATAGTAATGGCTGCCGCACAAATAGCTGCGGGTATTGCATTACTCAACGGATTATTTACTACTTTTGGTCAGGCGAGAGTTGCCGCACAAGCTATCGAATCAATGGCTAGACAACCAGAAGCAGGAGATGATATTAGAGGTACAATGTTCATTGGTCTAGCGATGTCTGAAACATCAGGTATTTATGGACTTTTATTAGCAATTATTCTCTTATTTGCAAATCCATTAGTCAATCAATTTATCGAATTAATGGGCTAAGAATTACAGACGAAGAATTTTGTTAACAATCTAAAGGAGGTTATCTGAATTGAATAATTTAATTTTATTGTTGAATCAGGTTCCCGAAGAACGTTTATTTGCTCTCGATCAACAAACATTAATTCAGATGGGAGTAATTCTTTTAAACGCAATAATCTTATGCGTAGTACTTGCTTATCTTCTTTATAATCCTGTAAAAGAATTTTTACATAAAAGGCGTGAACGAATCGAAAATGATTTAACAGCAGCTGAAGAAGAAATGGCCAAAGCAAATGATTTGATTGCTGAGTATGAAGAAAAACTTGCAGAAGTTCAAAAAGAACGGATTGAAATAATTAATGAAGCTCAGACTACTGCAAAAAACAGTGCTGATAAAATAATTAAGCAAGCAAAGGCTGAAGCTGAAAAAATTAAAGAAGAACAAATCCAACGTAATTACGAGGATTCACAACGGGTAAAAGAAGAAATGCGTTTACAAGTTATTAATTTTTCAGCTCTGATGGCAGAAAAGTTAATTCATGATGAATTTGATGAAGTTACACAAAAGGAATATGTTAATCGTGTGACCGCTGCAATGGAGGATAGCGCATGGCCAAATTAACTCATAATCTAGGCGCAACCCTTCTAGAACTCTCGATCGACCTTGATACATTAAATCAAGACATTGACCAAATCAGACAGATCTTAGATGCTCTTGATGAGGATGAGATTAAGACATTCATGACAGATCCGGATGTTTCAACTCGTGCCAAACGCAACATCTTAAGCAAAAGTTTTGAAGAGGAAGATAAAAATAAGCGCAAGGAGAACTTGTTGCAAATAATTAAGGATAGAGGTTCAGAAGATTATGTAGATGAATTTGAGTCACACCCACCTAAAATGCGGCGCAATCTTGGTTATTCATATGCTCGAGTTGTATCAGCAAAAAAGCTTAACCCAGATCAAATGGCATCAATTAGACAAATAATTGAAAAACAATTTGGTAAAGAAGTAAAAATTATTAGCCATATCGATCCAGACATCATTGCTGGTTATTATATTTTTTGTAATGGTCAAATACTTGATACAACAGTTCGTACTGAATTAAATCGAATGAAAGAACGTATTAAAAGAGGAACCATGATGCAAGTTAAACCAAATCAAATAGCAGATATTATAAAAAAAGAGATTGAGTCTTATGAAGGAAAATACGAATTTACCGAGGCTGGCTCAGTTATTCAAGTTGGTGATGGTATAGCTCGTGTTTCTGGACTACAAAATGCAATGAGCGGTGAGTTACTTGAATTTAGTAATGGTACTTATGGAATGGCACAGAATCTAGATCAAGATTCAATTGGTGTAATTATTATGGGTTCTGATGCTGGCATTAAAGAAGGAGATCCAGTAAAATTAACTGGTCGGATGGCTGATGTACCTGTTGGTGATGCAATGCTTGGTAGAGTAGTAAATGCACTTGGAGAACCAATAGATGACAATGGACCTATAACTACAGATAAATTCCGATTAATTGAGAGCGAAGCCCCAACTGTGATTGAACGAGGTGAAGTAAACAATCCACTTCATACAGGAATAAAGGCAATTGATGCTCTAGTACCAATAGGAAAAGGTCAACGTGAACTCATTATTGGTGATCGTGAAACTGGGAAAACTACCATCGCTATCGATAGTATTTTGAACCAAAAAGGTAAAGATGTTCATTGTATTTATGTCGCGATTGGTCAAAAATCATCAACTTTAGCAAGAATCATCAGAATCCTTACAGAAGCTGGAGCAATGGAATACACGACCATTGTATTTTCAGCAGCAAATGAATCTGCTGCTATGCAATATTTTACACCTTATTCAGGTACGGCTATGGCCGAAGAGTGGATGCATCAAGGCAAAGATGTATTAATAGTTTATGATGATTTATCTAAACATGCTGTAGCTTACCGTGCTATTAGCTTATTGTTAGGTCGTCCACCAGGACGTGAAGCTTATCCTGGCGATATCTTCTATCTTCATTCAAGACTTTTAGAACGATCTGGTCAATTGAGTGATGAACAAGGTGGTGGAAGCATCACTGCCCTACCCATCGTAGAAACCCAGGGTGGAGACATTTCTGCTTATGTTCCAACTAATATCATTTCAATAACAGATGGACAAATCTATCTTGAATCGGAATTGTTTAACCATGGTATTAGACCTGCTATTAACCCTGGCTTATCGGTTTCAAGAGTTGGTGGTTCTGCTCAAATTGATGCTATGAAAAATTTAGCTGGTCCTTTAAGAATCGAATTTGCCCAATACAATGAGCTTTCTGTGTTCGCTCAATTTGGTACTGATCTAGATGAAAATACATTAGATAGACTAAATCACGGGGAAAAAATTCAAGAAATTTTAAAGCAACCTCAACATCGACCTTTAGCAATAGAAGAACAAGTTTTAATGCTTTATGCCTTAAATAATGGGTATCTCGATGATATAGAAACTAATCGTGTCTTACGCTTTCAACGTGAATTTTTGCGTTACGTAGAGATACATGCTAGCGAGATACTGGAAGAAATTGCCAAAACAGGTAAATTATCAGAAGAGTTAGCAACACGAATTGATCAATTGATTGTCGATGTAAAGGCTGAATATAGTTATAAATAGGAGGTAAAAGATGGCTTCAATGCGTGATATTAAGCAGCGAATAGAAAATGTCACATCAACAACACAAATCATTAAAGCTATGGACTCTATTGCCTCATCAAAGCTACAACGTGCCCGTGCTCAATTAGACAATGTAAAGCCAATTTACAATGGGCTCAATAAAACTATTGCAAAAATATCGTCACATCAAGAAGTTGAAACCCATCCCTATTACAAAAATAAAGAAAATGGATCTTCATTATATATAGTTCTTACTAGTAATCAGGGTTTTGCTGGAGGTTATAATATTGGGGTTTTGAAAAAAGCTTTAGCCCATATGGAAGGTAAAGATGAAAGAATTATTGTGATCGGCAAAAAAGGTGGTAGTTTTTTCAGTCGCCATAATAAAAACATTATACGAATTTTAGATGATATTGCAGACGCTAATGTATATTTTGCCGCAGAAAACATATCACTTACAGTCAATAGATATTATTTAGAGGAAGAATACAAAGAGGTTTTTATTGCCAAAACAGAATTTGAAAATATTTTATCTTCTAAACCTAAAATTATTCAACTTCTACCCTTACAATATATTGAACCTGACATCAAACAAGAACGAATATACTCACCTAATTTACACACAGTTTTAGACAATGTAATTCCGCTATTTCTTCACATGTCCCTATTTGAAGCTTTTGCTGATTCGCACACAAGCGAACAAGCAACAAGGATGGTTACAATGGATGAAGCTGGAAAAAATGCAGAAGAACTTATTGAGGAGCTAAGTAAGCAATATAATCGTGAGCGTCAAGCTCAGATTACTCAAGAACTTAATGAAATAAGCAGTGGTATTACAAGCCATATTTAAAGGATATTAAAAATGACAAATGAAAACATAGGAAGAATAACGCAAATTATCGGGGCAGTAATAGACATATATTTCCCTGATAACTTGCCAGCTTTGTATAATGCTATTGAAATTCATCATAACAATCAGGTAATTGTTTTAGAAGTAACGCAACACTTAGGTGAACAAAGTGTGCGTTGCATCTCGATGGGTTCAACCGATGGCCTTAAGCGTGGTATGAAAGCAATAGATACTGGTGCACCAATATCTGTACCTGTTGGAAACTCTGTGTTAGGACGTATGGTCAATATACTCGGTAAACCGATCGATAATAAACCAGAAATAGAATCAGAAGAGGTCTGGAGTATTCATCGTGAACCACCTCTTTTAACTGATCAAGCGACCCAGCCTGAAATATTAGAAACTGGTATTAAAGCAATTGATTTACTGTGCCCATTCTCTAAAGGTGGAAAAATTGGGTTATTCGGTGGTGCTGGTGTTGGCAAGACTGTCCTGATTATGGAACTAATCAATAGTATCTCATCTGAATATGGCGGTCGTTCTATTTTTGTAGGAGTTGGTGAAAGAACTAGAGAAGGTAACGATCTTTACTACGATATGATGGATTCAGGTGTTATTGAAAATACTGCTTTAGTGTTTGGTCAAATGAATGAGCCACCAGGCGTACGTATGCGAGTTGCTTTAACAGGTTTAACCATGGCAGAGTATTTCCGCGATATTCAGCAACAAGACGTTTTGTTATTTATTGATAATATCTATCGTTTTGTTCAAGCAGGTTCTGAAGTTTCTGCATTACTTGGCCGTACACCTAGTGCTGTTGGTTACCAACCTACACTTGCTACCGAAATTGGTGAACTTCAAGAAAGAATTACTTCTACTAAGTCGGGTTCAATTACTTCTGTGCAAGCAATCTATGTTCCAGCCGATGACCTTACAGATCCAGCCACTGCAACAACCTTTGCTCACTTAGATGCAGTTTCTGTATTGTCTCGTTCTATTGTTGAACAAGGAATTTATCCAGCAATAGATCCACTCGCCTCATCTTCTCGTATTCTTGAACCAAATGTGGTAGGAAATGAGCATTACAAGATAGCTCAAGCTGTTAGACAAATTCTACAACAATATCAAGATTTACAAGATATTGTTGCGATTTTAGGTATGGATGAATTAGCTGATGAAGATAAATTAATTGTAAATCGAGCAAGAAAAGTACAACGCTTTTTGTCACAACCTTTCTATGTTGCAGAAAAATTCACACAGACTCCTGGTCGTTTTGTTTCCATAGGAGAAACCTTACAAGGATTTAGAGAAATTCTAGAAGGTAAACATGACGATATTCCCGAGGGTTACTTTATGAACGCAGGCTCTATTGATGAAGTTATAGAAAGTTATAAAAAAGATCAAGATGACTCTGCCTAATCTGCCTAAATTTGAATAATATTAGATAGACTGGAATCATATATTTGGGGTAAAAAACGATGGCCGGATCAAAGCAAAATAAAACAAATAAATTACAGTTAACTATTACTACACCTAGGGGTGTTAAGTTTGAAGAGACTGCAGATATGATTGTTATGCGTGCAATAGATGGCGAAATAGGTTTTCTGCCAGGCCATACTCCCCTCATCACTGCACTTGGTGATGGTATAATGAAAATCCAAAATAATGGGCGCGAAAAACAATTGGCTATATTTGGTGGCGTAGCTGATGTAAAAGATGATGAAATTCAAATTTACAGCACGATAGCCCAAACTCCAGGTGAAATTGATATCGAACGTGCCAAAGAAGATCGAGAACGTGCACTAGCAGCCCTTGAAGAAGAACTTGAAGATCAAGCAACAAGCCGCTTACGTGCTATGGCTTATAAAGCACTCGTTCGAATTAGAGTCAGTAACAGTGACTTTCTTGGTGATTCCTCAGATGAAATGCTTGGACTCAATGAAGACGATGAACTTTTTAAATAACAAAGAATAGTCTGATTTTACTTGATAGTAGAAAAACTTTTAATAGTAAAATCATTCTCCGATAATCCTTGACGAATCTCGCGTACAAAATTCAAAGCAGATTCGGAATCGCCGTGTACACAAATTGAGTCGACTTGCATTGGTATGTCTTGACCATTTACCGCTTCAACCACACCCTCATTTAAGGCTCTGATTACACGTTTTAAAGCTATTTTAGAATCATGAATAATAGCATTAGGCTTACTGCGTTCGACCAGTGAACCATCTGGCTCATAACCACGATCAGCAAAAAATTCATTAGCCGTTTGTAGCCCTATTTGCTTTGCTGCAACACTCATCTGGCTACCATAGGCAGAGAGAATATACATTTGTGGATCATAATCAAAAATGGCTTTTACAATTTCAAGAGCAACTCCTAAATCTTTTTCTGCCTGATTGTACAATGCACCATGTGGCTTCACATAACTTACCTTACTACCTGCAGTCCTACAGAAAGCATCTAATGCACCAATTTGATATAAAATGAGAGTTCTAATTTCGCCAGGTTGGAGTTCCATTGATCTTCTACCAAATCCTTGCAAATCTGGAAATCCAGGATGAGCTCCAATTGCGACTTTTGATTTAACAGCTAGTTCGACAGTTTTCTCCATAACATTTGGATCACCAGCATGAAAGCCAGTCGCTATATTAACGGAACTAACAAGTGGAATAATTTCACTGTCTCTGCCTATTGTATAGGCTCCAAATGCTTCACCTAAATCACTATTTAAATCTACAGTAAGTCTCATGATTATACCTTTCTTTGTAAATCGTCAATGAAGCTCTTTAGAAATTGATCAATAAAACCAGTATCCACTCCCCCAAGCAGATAATATGGGTCTTGTAATATCATATAATGAAAATCTAAATTAGTATCAATACCTGTTATCACAGTTTCGTCAATCGCAGCTTGCATTCTTTTAATAGCTGCTTCTCGATCGGCACCATAAACAATAATTTTGGCAATCATAGAGTCATAATCTGATGGAATCATATATTCATCATAAATACCCGTATCTACACGAACCCCATGTCCTGCTGGAAAATGAATTTTGCCAATTTGACCTGGTGATGGTCTAAAGTGATCGATTGGATCTTCAGCATTAATACGACATTCAATCGCATGTCCTCTAATCGGTAAATCATGCCAAGCTGCCGGTATAGGATGACCATCTTCAATTTTTATCATTGCTTCGACCAAATCTATTCCTGTTACAAATTCTGTTACAGGATGTTCTACCTGTAATCTAGTATTCATCTCAAGAAAATAAAAATTTTGGCGCTCATCAACAATAAATTCGATGGTGCCAGCACTTGTATAATTAACAGTCTTAGCAGCTAAAAGAGCTGTATCAAGCATTTTTTGTCTAGTTGCTTCTGAAATAAACGGTGATGGAGCTTCTTCTATCAACTTTTGATGATTTCTTTGAATAGAGCAATCACGTTCGCCCAAAGTAATAATATTGCCAAAGTGATCTCCCAGAACTTGAACTTCAATATGATGAGGTTTGACAATAAATTTTTCGATATACATACGATCATCGCCAAATGCTCTAATCGCTTCTTGCTGTGCAACCTGAAACTGTGAAACAAATTTGTGCGGATGATAAACTTCACGCATCCCCTTACCGCCACCACCATTAGCAGCTTTAATCATTACAGGAAAGCCTATTTGGTCAGCGATAGCCTTTGCTTCAAACACATCACTTATCGAAGATTCAGCACCAGGCGTAATTGGAACACCAGCTTTTTTCATAATTCTACGTGCATTTGTTTTGTTACCCATCAATTCCATAACTTCTGCAGTTGGACCAATGAAAATAAAATCATTTTCCTGACAACGCCTAACAAATTCAGGATTTTCTGCTAAAAAACCATAACCAGGATGAATCGCATCACATTCAGTTATTTCTGCCGCTGCTAAAATACGATCGATACTTAGATAAGATTCACTAGCTGGAGCTGAACCAATACAGACTGCATCTTCTGCCAACTGGACATGCAAGGCTTCTGAATCGGATTCAGAATATACAGCAACGGTATGAATACCTAAATTACGGCAAGCTCTAATAACACGAACTGCAACTTCTCCTCTATTTGCTACTAAAATTTTTTCAATCATAGAATTTCCTATCAACAAATGAACATTGTAATAATCAAATAAATTATTTAATTAAAAACAATGGTTGTCCATACTCGACTTTTTCACCATTAGCGACATAAATCTTGAGGATAACACCATCTTCTTTAGCCCGAACTTCATTCATCATCTTCATTGCTTCAATGATACACAACACTTGTCCCTTTTTAACTTGATCGCCTTGACGAACAAATGGTTCTTCTCCAGGACCAGGTGCACGATAAAAAGTTCCAATCATATTAGACGTAATTTCATGACCGTCTTTGACAATGCTTTGGGTGCTTTCCTGCTTATCATTATTTTCATTATCTAAAACAACATTTTGTTGCTCGATAACTTTAGTATTAGGATGCCCAGAAGATTGGGTTAATGTTATTTGATTAGATAGGACGATTTCTTGTTCACCGTCTTTAACTGATAAATAAGTTAAATTATTTTCCTTAAAGAGTTCAATCCATTCCTTCATAATATTTATATTCATCTTAATTTATTCTCCTGTTAACTTTGTTTATTCTAATCAGTAATCAGAACAATAATTTTTCAATTCTCTCAGCAGTATAACGAATACCGCCAGATTGACGACTTTGGCTGTATAATGTTTTTTCTATTTCACTAAATTCATTTTCTTCATTGGTGTATATTTGATTTGCTGTATCTACATCTACAGCCTCAAATTTAACAATTTTACCCGGTGCTAATTGAACAAATTTTGGAATATCAACTGAAAGTATAGTGGCTATTTTTGTATATCCACCAGTGGTCTGCCTATCTGCAAGCATCACGATTGGAGTTCCATCAGCGACAATCTGAATAGCACCTAAGGGAATCCCATCCGAAATAATATCTGCACCAGTTTTATGTTCAACTGCAGGTCCATCTAGACGATACCCCATTCGATTTACTTCATCTGTAATCTCATACGCTACATTATAAAATGTTGAAATCCCCTCTTTAGTAAAATCATCCGCTTGTGGACCTGAGACTACCCTAATCTTGACCGTTTCATCTTCAGAAGGATTTTCAACCGGCAAATGACGCGCTATCAATTCACGTTGTCCTCTATAAACATCCATGAAGGCAATTGAATCACCTTTTTTTAATGCCCTGCCATGCAAACCACCAATTCCTGTTTTTACAGTAGTAGAACGGCTACCCATAACTTCTGGTAAATCTAAACCACCAGAAAAAGCAATGTAACCAAACATTCCTATTTCAAAAGAACCACAAGACAAAACATCACGCGGTTTTACCTCAATTGCACGATAGCGATCTATTGGTTCGCCATTTAATTCGGGCTGAAACTTTGCACCTGTTATAGCAATTACACAGTCAGAAGTAAACTCTAATGTTGCTCCAACCAATGAACATTCAAGCAAAGCCTCTCTTTCAGTATTTCCTACCAAAAGATTAGCGATTCTTGCTGCTCTTCTATCCATAGCACCAGATACAGTAAAACCAAGACTTTGATAGCCTAGCCTACCTTGATCTTGCACGGTTGTTAACATTCCCGGGTCAAGTACAATTAGTCCCAATTATATTTCCTCCTTAACTATAACTTGATAAGTTCCAGCCTCTACTTGTTGTTTGATCTCTGTAAACTTGGTAGAAGAAATTGGTACAAATCTAATTTTGTCACCAGCACGATAAAGAATAGCTGGATCACGATTTGGATCGTAAGGTTTAAGCGGCGTTTGTCCAAGCAGTTGCCAACCCCCAGGCGAAGGCAGAGGATATATTCCAGTCGATTGTCCACCTATTCCAACCGAACCTCCTGGTATTTCAATGCGAGGCTTATCTAGTCTTGGTACAGCAATCGACTGATCCATACCGCCTAGATAAGCAAATCCAGGCATAAAGCCAATCATATAAATACGATAATCTCGGCTCGAATGACGAGTTATTACTTCCTCGGTAGAAAGGCCTGTTAGCGAAGCAACTTGTTCCAAATCTGGACCAAAATCTGGTTCATAACAAACTGGAATTTGAAAAATTCTAGTTACTGATTCCTTATTTTCACCACTAAACTCACGATTTCTTTGTAAATAAAGAACCATATCTTGATATGACATACTGAGCGGATCATAATTGATCAATAATGAAGTATATGTGGGGATCATATCTAAGATAGCTGGATTATTCTGATTTTGGATTTGATCCGTAAATTGCGTAACCCTTTTGTTAGTTTGCTCATCAATAGTATCCCCAAATTCAATTAGTATATTACGATCTCCAACAGGATATAAATCAAATCGCTCAGTCATATAGTAACTCCAAAATAAGTGCTTAAAACACAATAAGAATTCACAAGGAAATAATCAAAAATGTTTTTATTATCAGATTTTAGATTATTTCCAAGTCATTTCTTTATACATTAAGATTAAAACTAGCCATAGCCTCTGCTGCCGGCTTAAACAATGTAGCTAGATTGTTTCGTACAGTAACGAAAGTTAATATCGCTGTTAAACCAACGACTACCCAACCTAAAACAAATAAAACAGTTGAATGTTTATATTCACCTACAATACTCTTTTTGCGACTTGCTATCAGCAAAATTGCTAGCATTACAGGTAAAATAAAACCATTAATTGTACCGGCTAATACTAAAACAGTAGCAGGACTACCAACCGTAATGCTAATTATCGTTGAGATAGCTATAAAAATAATTATAATTGCTGACTCATATTTGGCAACTGGTTTATGTAAAGTTTTTAGAAAACTTACTGAAGTAAAGGCGCTGCCTACAATTGAAGAAAGAGCTGCCGCAAACATAATTATACCGAAAATAACAATACCTATGTCTCCAAGCGAGATATGGAAGGCTGAACCAGCAGGATTGTTTGGATCAAGCGAATTACCGCTAGCTACAACACCCAATACAGCTAAGAAGAGCAATACTCTAACAATTGCAGCAACTCCAATGCCCATATAAGCAGATCCGTTAACTCGTTTAAGATTTTTTTCTCCAGTAATACCTGCATCAATTAGACGATGTCCACCCGAGAACGGGATATAACCACCTACTGTCCCACCAACTAAAGTTAAAATTGCCATGAACGGAAAAGAAGTTGGTAAAAAGGTCCGCTTCACTGCTTCTGCTAGAGGTGGTCTAGTTTGAATAGCTACAATTAAAATTAAGACAATCATCACTGCCCCTAAAATTGTAGTAAGACGATCAATAACTTTTCCAGCACTCTTAGATAGAAAGATTAAAATACCAATTATTCCACCTATAGCTGTAGCAATTTTAATATCTACACCAATGATAGCACTAAGACCAATACCAGCACCACCAACATTACCAATATTAAAGACTAAGCCACCAAATGCCACCATATAAGCTAAAACATAGCCTAAACCTGGCAAAATTTCGTTTGCCACATCTTGGCCACGTTTGCCTGTCACAGAAAGAACACGCCAAATATTAAGTTGTGCTATTAAAACAATAATAACTGAAATAAGGATAACAAAGCCAAAGTTTGCTCCTTCTATTTCAGTAAAATAGGCTGTTTGTGTAAGAAATCCAGGACCTATAGCAGATGTAGCCATCAAAAAAGCTGCACCAATCAAAGCCCCTCGATCAACAGATTTATTTTTTTCCATATACGTCTCCTCAAAGTCTTATCTTTGTTTGAACAAAATTGAATGAAATAAAAAAACAATACAAATGGTTCAATTAAGATAAAATAATTAAACTACATTATATATTGTTTTATTTAATTTTACACTATTAATAGATAACAACTAAAAATTAGTCATAAGAATGGATATTTTCCACAGAGACTTGATCGGATTACACCTTATTATACTATTGTCACAATGATTAGCTACCAAAAATTACTAAATCTGTAGGTAAAAACAGTATTCCACTAACAAGTGAGCAGTAAAATTACACTTTGTGAAGCTATATTTTATTTGTTGAAATTATTTTTTTAGAATTAGATTTAAGTTTGCACAAACAATAAAAACAGTGAGTTAGCAGATTAATTTTAAAAGCCAATCAGAATTAGCTGATTGGCTTAATTTTATAAATCTTATTTAGGTCACTAAATTAGAGATCTTTAGCAACCATAGCACCTTCGAAAATTGCTTCTAGTGCACTACGTGGTTTTAAAGCATTACCTATTGTATGTACTTCGGGTGCAAGATCATTTCTGTTAGGGAATTGATCTATTTGTTTATTACCAACTGCAATGACAACATTGTCATAATTATTGAAAAATACCATTTCACCATCTTTTTCCGCTGTCAGATTATGGTTTTCAAAGCGGATTGCTTTTGTATTTGTATGAATTTCGATGCCATAGTCTTTGAAACGATCTAACATTGCATCACGTACAGTCATATAAAGATCTGTACCAACATCGTCTAACATTTCAATAACGGTGATTTTCTCACAATAATCTTGACAGAATTCCGCTGTTTCTAAACCAACCATACCGCCACCAATGACGAGTACGCTATTGCCAAGTTGAACCTTACCTTCTAAAACATCATTTGCTTGATAGACACAGTCAGCATTGAAACCGCTCTCGTGCAGCATGATCGGTCTTGCGCCAGAAGCATCAATGAATACATCTGGAGCGTATTCCTTGACTAAATCTTCTGTTGCTGTTGTGTTCCAAACGAAGTTTACATTGTATTTATCACACATATAGAGATAATGTTTAATAACTCTTGTGATACCTTGCTTAAATGGAGGATAAGATGCAATCAAGAATTCACCGCCAGCTTTATTGCGTCCATTTTTTTCGATCACAGTAACGTCATGACCGCGTTCAGCAGCAATATATGCTGTATAAAGACCACCAATACCAGCGCCAGCAATTACAACTTTTTTTGGATTATCTGTTGGCTCGTATCTTACTTCTGCACGATTATTAGTAAATGGGTTAAAGATACAAGAAACACCCCAATCTCCTTCTTGAAGAGTGTCATGATCATTAAAGCTCATGCAGCGTTGTGTACATCCAATACAGGGACTAATTTCATCTTCTAGTCCAGCTTCTAGTTTTTTTGGATAGAAACCATCAGCTATACTTGTCCTGCCTAAACAAGCAAAGTCGATATCACCACGTTCAATTAAGTCATTGATAATAGCTGGCATTGTTAGCCTACCAGCGAGCCCGACAGGAATATTGACATGCTCCTTAATTTTTCTTGCAGCTTTCCAATTCCAGCCTTCATCAAAGTTTGGTGGAGGTACAATAACATCCCAAGCAGCATATGTACCAGCGGAAACATTAATAGCATCTGCACCAGCACGTTCCATCATTTTTGTGTAGAGGAAAGATTCATTTTCGGGTAAGCCACCAACACGGCCTTCGATAGAATCTACACGAACGATAATGACAAAGTCTTCTCCGCAGCGTTCTCTAATACCTTCAACAATCTCTATACCAAAACGAGCACGACCTTCAATATCTCCACCATATTTATCGATACGCTTATTTGTTCTTGGGCTCAAGAATTGAAGACCCATATAGCCATGGGCTGAATGGAATTCTACACCTTCAAAACCTGCTTCTTTAACGCGTTCTGCTGCACTAATATAGCTTTCAATCATTTCTTCAACTTCTTCTGTTGTCATCTCATGAACAACTTCGCGATACACAGGAGATGGTAAAACTGATGGAGAGTATGGTGTTTCACCAATCATTGCATTTAGTGTTTCACGACCAGCATGATGCAACTGTACAATAGCAACTGATCCTTCACTTTGAATAGCTTCGGCTAAGTTTTTTAAGCCAGGAAGATATTCATCATCATATAGTCTAGGTTGACCCGGCATACCCATACCCCTATGATCAATCGCTGCAATTTCTGTGATAACCATTGAGAAGCCACCAGCTGCTCTATGACCGTAATAATCGCAAGCCATTTGACCAATCGTACCATCTTCTTCACACATAGCAGAATCCATGGCAGGTACAACTAATCGATTTTTTAAGTTTACTGATCCAATTTTTAAATCTTCAAAGATGTATGGATACTTATTACTTGACATAGCAATCCCTCCTTGCTAATTTCAATAGAAAACGTTTACATTTTCTAAAATATAAAATTGATTATAGCAGAAGTGACTACATATTGCACTGAAATTATCATCTATTATTAATAAATATGTGAAATCTGAACTTAATGATTAAAATATAAAGCTATCGTTTTCCCGTTTTCTTTGACAGGTTTTGTAAACAAACACTTATATTTAGGTAATTGCATAAAGGAAAATTCGTTATATTATCTTTTAATCAAATATTTTATTATTTAATCTTAATCTTAGAGTTTAAGAAATCTACAATATATTGATGATCTTTTAGCTCTGTGATTTTCAAACCTAGTTCAATTAGCTCTCTATTTGTTACATTAATGGTAATGCCTTCCAGCAAGAGAGAAGTAATGATCAAGTTAATACCTGTTCTCTTATTCCCATCAATAAATGGGTGATTTTTAATAATATTAAAACCTAGTCTTGAAATCCTATCAATTAAATCAGGATAAAGCAGTTTCCCATCAAATGTTTGATATGGACTTGAGATGGCTGATTCCAATAACTTTTCATCTCTAATACCAGGACTGCCACCAAATTTCTTAATAGACATTTCATGGATTTTTAAAACATCTTCTTTAGAAAATCTAAATACACTCATCGAGCTAATTCCTCAAAAGCCTCTGAATAATCATCAAAAACTCGTTGCGAAATTTCTAAAACCTTCTTGCTATCGTAGTCCACAACCATACTTTCAGGTTTAGCCGTTAGCTTAAAAGGTATTCCCTTTTCTTGATTTACCTTTTTGATGAACATATTAAATGCTGTGGTCAAATTAAGCCCCATTTCATCTAAGTTTTTCTCAAACTCTTGCTTATCTTCTTTATCAACTTTAAAGTTAATATTTACTTTAGCCATATCTTTTATCCTTTCATCATGAAGATATTATAAATGAATATAAAGCTATAGTAAAGATATTGCATGTTATTATGTTTTTAATCTGTGATAATTTCACCCTATTAGCTAATCAGTGAATATTTCACCCTAAAGAGAAACTTTTAAGGGAGCGAGCTCCCTTAAAAAATTATTCA